>Ga0066378_10000010_pt1 | contig 71798 bp, 46 predicted proteins | sample Knorr_S23_td_DCM_FD_70947 | JGI IMG/M metagenome (GOLD analysis project Ga0066378, IMG submission 70947) | Marine microbial communities from Southern Atlantic Ocean transect - Knorr_S23_td_DCM_ad_71m_LV_A | ecosystem: Environmental > Aquatic > Marine > Oceanic | place: Southern Atlantic ocean...
AAAAATGGCTCGATTACAGAACGAACAGCCGATCTGGTTTACGAACGTGTCTTACGCGATCCGGGACCGATCGACTGGATCTACAGCCCACGGGATACCTTGAAGTACCTGCTTTCCAACCACGAATTGGTGATGGAGCGTTGGTTTGAATTGGCTATGACTCGTAAAGAAGTGGAGCGGGCAGTTGAGATTACAGATCGCATTCGTCGTCACCGATTTTATAAAACACTGCCGATGGGTGGCCGAGTGCTTAGCCTGCGGTGGATTTTAGAAGGCCCGGAGGAGTTACTGACTCAAAAAGCCAGGCTACAACGACAGGCATTGCTGAATAAATATCCTAATTACCAACACAATCGACAGGTCTTGGATCAATTCCTAACCAAAGTGGCTGACTTGCCCTTGGCTCCACAGGATGCCGGTGACGTGGGAGTACAACAAGAAACCTTTCCAGTCTTAACGCAGGGAACGACGGCTCAGGAAACGTATTTACTGAGAATGGCACTGGAACCGAATCCTACAGACTTCTGTTTCCCGCCGCTCTACAGTATGGATCAGTTCAAAGAGCAACTTCCGCCGAATCAGGTAGTCATTTCATTCTTTGGGACGAAGCGAGCACTCTATGGATTCATGCTCTCGAACGAAAAATACCAGAGCTGGAAAATTGGTTCACCCGTCGCGATCCTCAACGGCTTGAAAACGCTGTATCGACAGATGGGGCATTTCGAATCGAACACTGAGGTGACTCCGGAAATACTTGCCAAAGACGATTGGAAGCAAGCTCTGGCAGGAGTTCAAAATGCGATTTTTGGGAATGTTCAGGAGAATCCATTTGATGCCGGGCGGCAGGTTGTGATCGTGCCCGATGGATTCTTGTGGTATGTTCCGTTCGAATTATTCACGATTGGGGAAAACCCACTGATTGCAACTCATCAGGTTCGCTACAGTCCTACCGTGTCACTTGTGTTAGGGGATGGAAGAAACAATCGCCCGGTGACACGGACGGCCGTGATAGATGGACCGTTCTCGCTGGATGATGATGAAGCACTCCGCGAAGAATTGTTGCAAACAGTAACAGATAGAATCGATTCTGCAGAAATCCTTCCCGCCGGTTTCCCGGGACTCGGTTCCCAAATCGGTCCCATTAGCAACCAACTCGTCGTCCTACAGGATATGCAGGATACGCAACGTAGTGGTTATGATTGGTCTGTGACCCCCAAACGTAATGGCAGCTCCCTGAACGACTGGATGAAGATTCCGTGGAGCCATTGTGATGTGGTTTGTTTGCCGGGTTTCAAAACGGGAGTGGATGCCAGCTTAAAGCAACACGCCAATGGCAATGAGCTGTTTCTCGCTTCGGTAGGACTGTTGGCGAGTGGGTCACGTACGGTGGCGTTGAGTCGATGGCGAGTTGGAGGCGAATCGACCTATAAGTTGATAGGTGGATTTTTGCAGAAATCACGAGAGCTGCCCGCAGATCAGGCCTGGCAATTGTCCATTAATGCCATTCGAGCCGGTCAATCAGCAGTAGGGAAAGAACCACGTACTCGTGGTTTTAAAGCTCCCATCGATACTTCTCACCCATTTTTCTGGTCGGGATATCTATTAGTGGACGTTTCGTCGGCAACGAATGATGCAGTTCAGGTTGAGCAGCTCAAGGTTGAGAAGGCAGTCGAAGCGAATAATGCAGCTGGGAACGGAAATGCATTAGTAAATCCCAATGGAGGCCAAGTTGGCAATAACGTAAACCTTGGTAATCCAAACGCCGGTGAACTCAAATTGAATCCCAACGGTGACAATAAGCCGGATGACAACCCAGTGGAGTTTAAGCCACCGAATTTCCTCAAAGGGAATAAGTAGTCGTAGAGATCATCAGCAGGTTATCGGACTTCGAATTTGCGAAAGATGGGTAAGTGTCGGTAGTACACTTCGAGACAGCACACGGCCATAGCTGTTGCATAAAGACGCCCGCCCTGACGATCGTGGTTCTCTTTAGGTGTCCAGCTACCTCGGCGGTGCCCATCGACTTGCTGAGTCTCGATCAATAGCTCACGCATCTGATCATTCCAAAGATCCCATTCAGGCCCGCCATAGTGATGCATGACCTGAGTGCCGTAGTACAGATAATATATATTCATCTGACTTTGGCGAGGTAAGTGGTTGTCAACGAGGTAATTAATGCCGGTATCGATCGTATCAGCATTTCTTCCATGGCCTAAATAGTAGCGACAGAGAATAGCTTCGGCTGTCATGACATGGGTAGGACTCATGCGAGGTTGATAGGCATAGAGTTGATTCGGGGCTTGCACCATATTCAGGAAATTGTTGGCTTTTTGTAGAACACTATTAGGTACTTGCAGTCCTGCCGCTCTGGCCGATTGTAAAGCCATAATCTGCCAGCCGACCACACTGGTATCGCCGGCCTGGCCAGGGTTGTACCGCCATCCACCTTCATGATGTTGCGAGGCAATGATAAACGTGATTGCATTTTGGGCGGGTTGTTTAAGCCGTTGATCTCCAGACATCATATAAGCTTCACACAGGACAATGGCAGCCTGGCCGTGAGTATACATGCGAGTGTTTCCTCTTGCTCCGGCGCTTAAATCGCCATCCACATTTTGGTTGTCCAGCAGATAGTCCAGTCCGGCACGAACCTGATCTTTATAAATACCAGCAATGTGTGTTTGGCCCGCGCCTAAAAACGGTAGTAAGGCGAGTGCAGTGGCTCCGGCATCCGTGATGGCGCGTCCCGGATCCTGACACGTACAGCCGGGATGAGAATTAAACCGGTGTAGGCTCCAATGCCCGCCCGGTTCCTGATGTCTGGCCAGCCATTCCAACCCACGGGCTACAGCTGCTTCTGTGGCGGAAGTGCCGCCTTCTCGAGCGACGACCTGTTTCCGGACGCGGGGGTCACGAGCAAGAATGGTCTTATTGGTTCCGGTGGCTTCGTTAATACGTCTCTTCACCGAATCAATATCCGGGAGATTCGGATTATCGGTATCAAAGTCCTTTTGTAATTCTTCAGCAGCTTCGCGATCCTGATTTACCTTTTCCATTTCCAGTGGATTGTCAGGATCGACGTTGTCTGGGGGAGGTAATTCGTAATTCTCTTGCGCATCTGGCGTTAAATTGGTGACGGCACCGCCTTCGGTATCCTGATCTCCAACCACGACAGAAAGCGTAATGTATTCCCCCAAATCTTCCTCAGTGTCATATAAAAGCCCCAGAATGATCAGAGCAACTACATGAGCCAGAAGGCTAACGATCCAGGCAGGCGTTTGGTTAAACGCTCGACGAGCCCAATGCAGGTTATCTTCATAGACCAACATGGTTCGCAGTCGTGAGGCTGCTTCGCTGGGGGTGGCCGCTGGGTAGTATGGTAAGGCTGTGGCCTGAGTCGTCTCTTGCTTCTGCGGACGCGACGGGGCGGGTGCGCCGGACTTCTTTAGTAGCTGTTCAATAGCAGCTTCCTGCTCGGCACTGAGCAACACCGCGGTGTCACAATTCCAGCAATCGGCAACCATCAACCAATGGCGAATGGTGACCGGAGCCAGGCAGTCCGGACAGGAGCACATCAGGCTTTCGCCATCAAGCCAGATGGAACCAATGCGCATGGGCTGATTGGGGTTGGCTCCGACCGTTTCATGAAAGCCCTGTTCATCTGCAGGTTGATCTGAATCATCATCAGAATGTTCGGTCACGACGGGCAATTGTTCGACGTCGGGCAGAGGGATTTCTGAGCTCAGAGAGAAGCTCATCATCTCAGGACGTCCTGAATGCGCAGCAGGCCCCGTCATCGGGACTAAATCAAAATGACTGCTGGAATCCGAGGACACGGACATGCTCCATGAGACTGAGTGACGTGGACGTAATTTATTATCCGCGACCGCGCACAATTGTTCAACGAACAAAAGGCCTGAGATTTATGGTCAGCGATAGTCGCAACAGGATCTAGTCGATAATCCGTCGGAGAATAACCGTCTTGTCGACGTTATGGTTTTCGCCTGGTTCAAACGCGGCTGGAATACTTCGGTCAATCATGTAGAAGGCTCGGTGGCGACGGATATCTCCACGGTCAGCACCGACTTCCTGTCCCAATTGATATCCATCGGGATTTACAGAGGAAGGGGGTGTTGCTGCGACTTCGAAGTAGCCCATGGTGACCCAGACGCCAAATACGTTGGATCGCCCTGTGACCAGATTGTCCATTCGCTGGAGACTCTGATACTTAAACGACGAGTTACGACGAGCGTTTCGTGCTTGATCGGTGTAATTGGAAGCGATTAGAGCCTGTGTGCCTGCTTGATTATTCCGTAGAAGCGATAGCTCGACATCGGATCGTTCTAGCCCTGGGAGCGGTACGATATCACCACTCCCCGCAGGTCGAATCGGGTTGGAGAACAGCGAAGGCATGTTTGCATTAAAACTAATCAAGTTGCCACCAGCTCCGCCGTAACCTCGACGGGAATCAATCCAGTTCGTATAGGATGGTCCCAGGTGACCATTCATCAGCCCTACATAAACGGCTGGATCAAATATCGTATTGATGTTGATTTTCCCTGGGTCCCGGAAATTGGAGACTTTATTAAAGGGAGGGTGTAATTCATCGGTACCGAACCCGGAACCAAACATCAAAGGATTGAGGTAGGTATACGCTCCGGAATAAGCACTGGGGCTGTGGAGGTAATCGAATATTCGCTGGAAGTTTGCCGTATTATCGCCGGACTCAAAGAAGTTGAGTAAATGGTTATACTCCGTGTGAGCTACATCTCCATTGGCTGGGACGTTGTATGGGTTGACTCCCCCATTACGATCAAACGTGTAGTCGAATAACAAACGGGAAGACTTGCTGTATGGAACCTGCATCAATTCCAAGCTGGATACGAAGGGCCGGTTGTTCCATTGCAACCATGGGAATGGATGTCCAGTCGCATCGTTTGGTGTTCCGTCTGCTCGAGGGGTACCGTAAGTAGTATTCAAATAACCAAGCGTGGTGGTCAAACTGTGAGCGAAGATTTGGTTGTTGTCGTTGCCCATCGCTCCTGCCGCCACATTAGCACTGACAGGTTCAGAGGTCCATAGATTTCGGCTCGGTTGCCCCATGACGCCAGCAGCCAATACATTGGCATCTCCTCGCTGATGCGCATCAAAACGGTAGTCACCGGCAATTAGTGTTGGATCAGCTGCATTTTCATTTTCCACTCCGTTAAATGCTGTGACATCCACACTATGAGTATCAATCGTTCGATAGGGGTTGTTCGTGCCATGATAGGGCTGGAGAGGGTTGGCGAGGCGTTGTAAATGGACTACTGCAAAATCAATGGTCGTCCCCTGCGTCATCAGAGCATCACGGCCAACACCTGTTACTGGGTCGGGGTTGTAGGAAGCATCGAGTGGCGTATCGAGTGGTGGATTTAATTCCAATTCACCGTCGACTCCATTTGCAGCACCGGCTCGTTGACTGTAACCGCCAATGGGTTCGGTCAAAGTGAGTGATAACGCAGATGTATTGCCACCGTAGGTGTGCTGATTAATGGGAAGTCCGATAACGGGGATCGCAGCATTGATGCCGGTATTGGTTTTATCACCATGTCCAGCCGGGTTGATATTGTTATGGATTCGAGCCTGAACTACTACATTCGGGTCGGGAGTTAATTCAATGCGACGCGTGTTGGCATAATCCAGTTGCCCCTGACCTCCGCCACCCTGTGCACCTGTGCTGCGACCTATGAAGGTAGTGTACGTATTGTTGTTTTGGTGATGACCACTTGATCCAATGACTGCATATTGTCCGCCCAGTAAAGGATTGGAACCAAAGGTAGTAAAGAATTGTTCGTGACCGTTTCGGGCAGCGACGCCGGTAGGTAATTCTGCCGCTAAGGCATTTCCATTGTTTACGAGGACGTTATCCGTGAAGTAAATCGCTCGTTCGATTTGATCCGCTGCCGGCTTAAAGGAATCTTCAAATGCATCGGGGTCTTGATGTTGCTGATTTCCTCGAACAACAATTAGGCGGAATACAGGAGAGCGATTTCCATTGCTATTCGTATTGAGTGTGGTTTGGTTGAGACGCACACCATTAGTCAAGACACCATTGGTCACATTTCGATAAAACTCGGCAGGAGCCCAGGAACCACTTGCAGGAGCATTGGGATCACTGGTTGGATTAAACCACGGATTATAGATTTCAAAGAAGGCGCCACTACGAGGTAGCAATCTTTGGTCATTATCCATTTCACCCATCTGACCAATTAGAGCCGCTTGTTGCCCGCCGTTGGGTTGTTCGTTATCCAAGTCTTCGGTTCGTCGATCATGAAACACGATGGATTCAGAGATGAGTAATTCTGGACGTTCACATCCCCACACGATCGCACGGTCAGCATGAGCGTCATCTGCTGTACCGATAATTCCGTCTACGTCCCAACCGTTGAATGGATTGATATCAAATTCGAACGGAGTCATGATTGCATCAACGTCGCGGAAGTCGACAGCATTTACAGCCCACTGAGCCAGGTTGTACTGTGTTTCATCAGCAACGCCATCGCCGTTGTAGTCCTCGATGGAACCATTGACATTGAAATCAATTCCTGGTCGTTCGTTCATTAACAGAGTTAGTACATACAGTTGACGAGCGTAGTGATAGCGAGCGAGAAAAGCATCGCCATCGGCGAGCGCCGGACCTGAAATGCCATCATTATCGTGGTCGACAAAGACGGGGGTTGCGTTAAATATATTTGGCCAGAGACGTTCTGCGCCGGTGGACTCCACAAAGTTATCCACGACCGCATCGCCATTATCATCCAACCCGTTTCCAAATGGACGATTAACGTCCATTTTCTGACCATCAAAGATCCCCAGATCTAATAAGGGAGAGCGAGTGTCATCTGAGCCTGCGAATCCTGCTTCTAGCAAATCGTCGGTGACTCCATTGCCGTCGTCATCCATGCCCTGAACACCCCAGGCTCCGTCGGCTCCTTTGGACCATGACATCAGTAGGTTGAGTGCATATTCACGCAGCACAATTGAGTAACCACCAACTAGAGCCTGTACGGATGGATCCTGAGCCATTTTGGCTCGGAGCAGTTGGACGGCATGACCACCATCTCCGTAAACAACGGAATTTCGAAGGTTATCCGGGATTTGAACGCTTGGTACAGGAGGGTCGTATGATTCGGTAGTAACAGCGCGACGATTCGCTTCCGACGAGCCGTTGAACGCATCCGTTAATCGGAATAATCGAGAGTGACTTTCACGAAGGATCACATCATCCGATCCAATTGCCATGGCTTCGCCAATGTCATTGATGATGCCATTCTTGTCATCGTCGGCGTCATCAAATCCATCACCGTTATTGTCGCCCAGGGCACCGGTGGGAAGATTGTTTGGATCTCCTCGTCCCCAGAATCCATCCGGACCCGGAGAGGGTTGCAGCGGGTTGTCGCTGTCATGAGATCGCAACACCATTTCCAGTTCCTGTGGTGTGAAGACCTGATCGGTCGCCTTCGGAGAAACCAGATTAAGCTCGTACGGATTGTCCGCGATTGTGTGCCGATATCCTGATGGTGTGGGATAGTTATTCAGTGTCGAAAGATTGGCTGCCGGGATTCCGCCAATTTCACTTACAGGGTTACCGGCCGTGTTAATGCCTCGGCCCAATTCACCGTGAATATCGGTGATGGTTTGGAATGAGGAAAATTGTTGATCAAGATAGCTGATAGGGTAATCGTTGAAAATGTAATAGGAAAATGGATCGATTCCAGGTGCTCCAACGGTCGTGTTTGCTCCATATCGTCCATTAATCTGATTTGGAATTCCCATGAGGAGCTGACGATATTGGGCAACATTGGGCAGGATGCTTCCCAGATTTATTTCAGCAGGACCGAATCCCAATCCACGAGCACCGACTGATGTGTTGGATGGTCCAGATGTTATGATCGGATTATTGGCAGCTGCGGCTAGGTACTGCATCTGATTGCCGTGAGCATTCAGATTTAATCGGCCATCCATGTCGGTGCAGAGGATAGCGAATAAGGGCTTGAATTTACGTCCGGATTCATCCGTTTGAATTGGTAACCCCAGATCAACCCAGATACTATCTGGGCGTCCGTCACCATCACTATCCACATCCCATGGGAAAACATTATTGGCACCCATCAAGGCTTGGAAATTATCGTTCGAGCCGGGCCAGAATAGCTCCTCAAAATCCATTGGTTCACCGGGATCCTGGACACCGTTGTTATTCGTATCGACAAAGTCTGTTATTCCGTTGTTATCATCATCCACGGTAGCATCACCAGGGAATCCATCTACAAGAATGGCAGCTAATGACATGCCGGGATTACTGCCCGTAAATTGAGGATGGTCCCAGGGGGTCGGACGCATCAGTACACGCTGTAGGGTTTCACGCCAGGTTCCCATGGGGGAGTTCATTCGGTTATTGACCCAGTAGTTAAAGAGGGCCGGTCGATGGAATGAAGGTAGTACGTACTGCAAGCTCCTGTTGTTGGGGTGATTGATCAATGCAGCCATCGCCATATTTTGGTAGTCAGGTACATCATATCCTTCGTTCAAACCACCTCGTCGATAAGTTTGAAATTCTCCGGTAGGCTCTAGACTGCGGTTAGGAAGTAAGGCTTGTCTGGTGAGTTGGCCATATCGTGTTGCTCCGCCGTTCAAATTGAGACCCGCACCTGTCCCAGAAAAATCACGTCCATTGATGACGATAATCTTGCCAGTAAAGCTTGCCGGAGCGATCGTGTTGGCGATGGTTTTAGGAAACAACATCCGAATGGTGTAGTTGTAAGGCGAGGCGACACCTGTGCCGACAATGTTGGGAGACGATTTAATGATCCGGCCACTCACGTTTTGGGCAACACTGTCAAGAAATGTGACAACGCGGCCGTTGAGTGCTCCCAGGCTAAGCATCGCCAAGCCTTGTTGTGATGGGGTGGAGGCAACGGAGAGTGGCGTAGGGAGGACTTGTGGGTCAACTACGATCCGCAACTCCAGAATCTGGCGACCTGCAGGATATTGGTTCGTGGTTGGATCCACGACGGCCTGTTGAATGCGAGCACGAACACTGAAATGCCCGTACTTATCTTGCATCAGACTGTGTCCACGGAGAATCGAGCCGGCCCGGTCTGTATCTCGGACGAGTTGATACAGGGCGCTGTCGAGGTGTTTCTTAGGAGCCACACCAAGCTGCCGAGACTGTGAATTACTGATGGCAGCCCGCTTGAAATGCCCTGATACGACAACATAGGTAACGCCAATAAGCATGAACATCGTGAGCAGGCTAATGATCGCCAGCAGGATGATTCCTTTGCGTTTTCTTTGGTATCGATTTGCCATGTTACTAAGTCCTGTGCGATTAGGAGCGCCTTCAATAAAAGGACTCAGATCGAATCGCTTATCACATGCCCCTGTGATTGTGGTCGTTTGTTATTAATAAAGTGAAGTGGTTTCGATGCGAATAGTCTTTTCAAATACTCCGATTACCCGAGGAACAAAAGTCGCATGTGTTTTGTATTGTGGTGGATTCACTGTGGGAGGCCCGGTCGTATTTGGCGTGACCGTCGGTAACCATTCTGCTCGATTCCAATCAGGACCTTGAATCGTCGCATCGCGGTAAAAGGTGCCATTGGCAGCAGTTTGGACTTCATCGTCAATGAAGCTGATACGGTACCAGCGAAATTGCGGACCGAGCGAACTTTGAGCTGATAACATAATCCAATCGTTATGCTTAATATCCAACGCAGGAATATTAGCGCTGTGGAGACGTATTTCACCCCCGCCGTAACCGTTGCCACGCAACGTGACCTCCAGCATTCGTTCCTGATCTTCGAGTGTCGCTTGGTTGTTGTAGTGGAATGCTCGGTTATGGAAGACAACAATGGAGACTAGATATTGATCCGTGGTGTCTCTGCCAGCTGAATTGCCCGCTGCATTAATAATGAACGTGCGATCCGGCGTGACTGTTGCCATCCAACTGAATTCAGTGGCTCCCAAGCGAGCCATGTCGCCAAATCCAATTCGTTTGACAAAGGCTTCGTCCGCCTCATCTGTGTAGCCATCGTGATCATTGTCGATTGAATCACTTGTTCTTGGAGATGCTGCCAGCGGAGTTTGGCGATCTTCAAACCAAACCTGTTTAGGAAGTTCCGTAGCCACATCGGATTCCCGCAGTGCTAAATTGTCCCGGGAAGTAAACAACTCTTGTGCCTGCAACTTATTCATGATTCGAGCGACCCCGACTCCATAGGTGTTGGGATCATAAAATGCCGGATCATTGACGATTCCTGGTACGTTGGCCAGAGTGACACGAGGCATGACCGTAAGCTGATTTGGATTACCTGATGGAATAGCCAAACCGGGGAATCGATTCAGTTGCGAAACATTTGTGTTCCCGTCAAATACCTGATGGGCGATGAAGTAGGGATCGATGCAATAGGATTCTGCCGTTTGGAGATTAACGAATGTGGAGTTGTTCGCATCGTATCGTAGTAGGCCGGATTGATGCCGTAGATGACGCATGTCGAATTCTTCGACCGCATTCAATCCCAGGTTGCTCATCCCATCGGCTTTAAGGCCCTGGGTTAATTGAGAACCGGCGATCATTATCAACCCCGCAATTCCCATCAGTCCCATAATGACGATACCGATGGCAAAGAGGACCTCAATAATGGTGACCCCAGCCCGTTTGTAAACTCTACGGCTCATCGTTAATTGCCCTCCAGTCCCGTTCCGGTGCGAACGAGTAAACGAGAGAAGCTGATTTTATCTGCCAAGGTTAAATTGGCCGGATTGGGAGCGACCCGTACCCAGTTATTGATGTTATCGAGTACTTCGGACGTGACCGTACCGGTTCGGTGATTGATCGATACCCAACGGTTAGCAGTATTCATGAGGTTCGCTGTTTCGGTTTCGGTATCCAGTAGGGGCGAGGTCGGGTTAACCTGTTCCTGACGTCCAACAAGTAAATGAATCCATCCGAGTGGGCGGTCGACCGTGCCGTCGTAGTATACGTCTCCGACGCTGCCGTCCGGTTGGAACATAATGACAACAGGACGTTGAGCTGCCGCCAGTGTCGAGTTGAATTCGTATCCTCCCGGCCCGATTCCTGAAACACTTAAATCGACCACTGTTCCCTGCGGAAGCCTTAGCGGGGCATTGAATGACCGGACAGGCCGCCGGTGAACCGTGTAAGGAACACCACTGCCACTCAGCGCCGCTTTAGGAATCTGAGCTCCTGCCCCCACAGTATCCAGCAGCAATACGTATTCAGCAGCCCCAGCCACGGTTGGGACGGCCAGGCGTACGGCTTCATGAAATGGTCCACGGTGATCCAACTGTATTTTGAATCGTTCCCCGGGGCGGATAAGCGGATTGTTGGGATTTAACAACGAACTGGCCGGTGGGAAATTGATAATCCAATCGGTCCCGTTGTTGGCTACTGTTACTCGGGAGTCCCGTAAATCACCGATGTAGGGACGAGGAATTTCTGCTTGATAGATATTGACCGAGTAATTGGCTCCGGCCGGTAACGCTGGATTCAAGGCAGCATTCGCTCCGACAATAGGAACTGGTGCTTCTTTAATAAATCGTTCTACCCAAATACCTACAGGTCGACCTATTTGCTGAGCTCGAGCCTGAGACGCTCCAATAAACGCATTGAGTTGCCGCTCGCCTTCGATGACCGCTCGATTTCGATATTGGTATTTCACCGAAGGAACCATAATGGCAGCCAACAGGCCAATGATGCCGATGACGACTAAAATTTCGACAAGTGTCATTCCGCGGAGGCGGCGTTGCAAATACTGATGCATTAGGGAGCCTCCTCGATGTCATGATTGGTAATGTTATCGAGCATTCCGTTATGGATAAATGCACCATATTGCTGCTGATATCCTTGCGCATTGGTCTGTGTATGAAAGTGATACGGATCATACGGGAATGGGAGTGTTGCCGGTGTCCCACCGGAGTTTGGTCGCGTCGTTGTCTGGTAGCTAAACCCTGTCGTTCCGGGATTTATTCCGAGACCATACATACCAAATTCATCATCTGGGCCAGCCGAGCAGATTAGCGGGTATAGATGAAATGGATCGTTACTGTTGTTGTTGTCGTAATGTCGATAATCCGCGCCACCAATATCAGTCCAGTCCGGTGAATCCCCAGGGTCGACTCCCTGGATCCCCGAAAAACCACGGTAATCGTCGTGCGTTCCCATGCCGAATTCCAACGCATTATCAATGATGCCATCCCCGTTATCGTCTACGTTTGGCGAGCCCCATCGTCCATCGATTCCTGAACGGACTGAGAATCCTGGCGCCCAACGTAGAAATCCCAATGGGTTTCCAAAGGCATCCAATACTTCCAGCATACCGTCGCCATCGGTATCTCCGATTTCGGTTGGGAACAGGAAGTCCAATGCATTGGCATCCTGATCCTGCATGATCGACAAAATCAGATAGAGGCATTCACTTCCCTGATGATCTTCGGTCCAGGTATTACCCATATTGGCATTCAGAGTGGCCTTTCGACGAAACGCGTTCGTACTACTTGGGGTCATCATGGAATACTGAGTATTCGTCGTTGGATCATTGAAGATGTAATTAATATTAGTGATGTCTGTGATTCGGTCCGGCAACTCCATCCGCATTAATTCGCGGCGGCATGTCATAATTTGAAATCGCCGGAAACTGATTTGAGCAGGGTTTGGACTAGGCCCCATACTCGGGAATTGAATGGGCAGCGGTTTATTGATGAGCTCATTGAAGCGAGTCATCAATAGCTCATCGATTTTCTTGACTTGCTGCTCACAACGTCGAATCTGTGCTTGGCGTCTGAGCGTCGAAAGTCCAACGACTAAAATCGAGGCGAGGAGGGAAACGATCGAGATTGAAACTAGCAATTCAACCAACGTAAATCCACGACGGGTAGAAACCCTTAGTGGCTTACGTCGTGCTTTTCGACTTGCTGGACTAACTCTGTTCATGGTTTCCTAAGGTGGTTCTCGTCAGGCGTATTTATTCGTCTATTTAAATGCCCTTTAAATTGACTGCCGCATGAGTTTAGCGGCCCCCTTCAAGTACTCCCTCACTGAAGCTCGCGATATTGGAGCGATCGCCTTCACTAAACAGCTTTTGGCTGGGGAACTGTTTGTGTTGTGGATTTCCATTTGCATCGAGTAAGGCCAGTGGGTTACCCAGATTGTTATCAATGCCTGCGGAAATCAACTGAAACGTACCCTCACCATGCCACTTGAACGGATAGATATCTTCAGCTGTTGACTGCCTTGGTTGATCACTACGGTAGGCTCGAACTGCTCCTCCGACGAGATTGTCAGAGTTCCATGTGTAACCAATAGCAGGATATTGTGCAGGGGGAACGAGATTCCCATTGAAGCTATAAATTGGACGGGGCATGTAGGTTCGTTGATCGAAGTAGACCAGCGGGATATCGCTGCTGGCCGGTCGATAAGCCGGAAAGATGTCGGCGCCTAACGCCATTTTCTCAGCAGCGGTCAATACACGTCCCAAACGGATTTCTTCATCCAGGTGAGCCTGAAACAGAAATAGGTTGAGTTCGTCTGTCGAGAGGGGGACAAGCACAGGACTCGCCGCAGAACCAATATTGACCATGTCAGTACTTTGCATCAGGCGACCGCCTGCGAAATCAAATAGGGGATTTCGGCGTACGGGAGAGAGTGGCCCGCCTTCGCCTGTAAACGGGAAGCGGGGATCGTCACTAAATCCGCCAAGGAAGAATACGAGTGCTTCTGCCGGATCGATTATCGTTCGGCCAGTGGAATTTCCACTGGCATCTTTCAGGTCGATCAAATTGATTAGGCCTTGCAATTCCGCGGGGGCGATACGAGGGAATGCAACCTGAATGTGACGTTGAAAGACGACAATATTGGATCCATCCGGCGGGTAGTCGTTATACGTTTGCTTGTAAGTTTCTAGAGCAGCACTAATGTTTCTGATTTCGAGTGCGATGCCACTCTGCTGCATGGACTTCCGGACCGAGCCAATGGTTGGGATGAGAATAGCCATCAGGATGCCAATGATCGCGATGACGATCAGCATTTCAACCAGCGTGAACCCACGGAGAGGACGGCTGTGGAGAGTTGAAATTCGTTTCATTTCGGAGCTCCGATGTTGCAGTGTCGTTGCCAAGCCACTGCAAACCTTATTATTGGGTTTTATTGTCTAAAAGTATCTAGATGAAATTCAATCCAGCTCGGTTTGAGTGGAATTGTATCGAAAAAACATGTTTGTCTAACCGGACAGTTTTTCCATCAAGGAAATAAGTGGTACGAAAAGTGAAATCACGATAAAGCCGACTGCACCCCCAAGAAACAGGATCATCATAGGCTCAATCATCGCCATTAATCCGTCGGTGGTCGTTCGTACTTCTTCGTCGTACTGGTCCGCCACTTTATAAAGCATCGTATCCAGTTCTCCGGTCTCTTCGCCGACATCGACCATATTAACGATCAGTGAGTCAACGATTCGACGGCGCATACGCAACACATAGGTCAAACCACCCGCGACACAGCCGATACCTGAAATCATCATTCCCAGCGTAGGCATATCATCCCCAGGAATAATCATGACGATCAGTCCTCCCAACGCTCCAAAGAATAGCCAGAAGAACAAAGCCATGGGGTGGAAGATAGCGTGACAATTCGCGTTTAGCGGTACAGCAATCGGTTCCCCTTCCCGAATCCCTTCGGACACTTTGGAGTACATACGTTCAAACATTCCATTGCCAGCGGTATCCCTACAGATTGTCAGTGCTTCAAGAATAGGTACGCCGGAAGAAATCAGCGTGGCGAGGGTTCGCGTTGTTCGTGCCATACAGTTCTTTTCGACCAACGCACCGATGACCGGGATTTGTAGCATAAACAAGTCCCACCCGACTTTTCCGTAATTAAACTGCCTGAGCAGTATGATAAATACCAGCAGGCCGACCGGGATGAGGATAAACAGGAACCACAGCTTGAAAATAGCGTGGGACATATTGATCAATAAGACGGTTGCTGCAGGAAGAGGTAGTTCAAACTCGATGAACATTTCTTCAAAGGTTGGCACGATCATCACCATAATGAAGGCAAGGATCCCGACGGCGATGGTGATCACAAGAGCCGGATAGATCATGGCTCCAATGACTTTACGCCTTAGAGACATGGCTCGTTCTTTAAAGTCGGCCAAACGTTGAAGGATGGTTTCTAATGCCCCACCAGCTTCCCCCGCCTTAATCATATTGATGTACAGGCGGTCAAACATTCGCGGACACTTGGCCATGGCTTCGCTAAGCGTGTCACCGGCCTCAATGTTATCACAAGTATCCATAATAGCATTTTTAAGCTTGCCACCCTTTTGTTGTTCTTCCAGAATCTGCAGGCTTCGTAGAATGGGCAAACCTGCATCCTGCAGGATGGAGAGTTGGCGAGTAAAGGTCGTCAGGGCTTTGAGTCCCCCACCACCAATTGCCAATGTTTTCTTACGTTTCGCTCGGCCACCAGCTGCACCATCGGCCGCACTCTTTTTCACATTGAGTTTGGTAACGAAGTAGCCCATCTGGCGGATGGTGGTATGTGCCTCTTCCTCCGTAGGCGCATCGATAACGTCACGAATGACCTGTCCTGTAGGGTCCAACGCTTCGAATTGATATGTTGGCATTCTCTTACTCTATTAGGGCTTCTACGAAGTTTTTGGTTCAGTTCTTAATTGTAGGCAGGAATCCGAGTTTCGTCATGAAAACTATCGGGATTTGCTGCCTTCCTTTACAGGATTATCCATCAACAATGGTTTCCCGGATTACCTCTTCAGGTGTGGTGATTCCTTCAAACATGTTCTTCAGTCCGGCATCGCGTAGCGTCACCATTCCGTATTTCCTGGCCTGCTCTCGCATGTCATCAGTCGAAGCATTTTGCATGATCATTTCACGCAAATCGTCATTGAGGATCATTAATTCAAACAATCCTACGCGACCACGGTATCCCGAGTTGTTACAGTGGTCACAGCCTTTACCTCGGTAAAACTTCTTCTCAGCTACCTGGTCATTGGTGAAACCGAGCTGAGCGATTACTTCGTCCGAGGGTTCGATCTCTTCTCGACAGTTGTTGCAAATACGGCGAACGAGTCGTTGCGCGAGGATGGCCTCGACAGTAGCCGAGATCATAAAGGTTGGGATTCCCATGTCCTTCATACGAGTGATGGTACTCGGGGCGTCATTTGTGTGGAGTGTGCTGAAGACAAGGTGACCGGTAAGAGATGCCTGAACTGCAATTTCCCCGGTTTCAATGTCTCGAATTTCACCGACTAGAATTTTATCCGGGTCCTGTCTAAGGATCGCTCGCAGGCAGGAAGCAAAGGTCACTCCTACTTCCGAGTTAATAGGCACCTGAATGATCCCATCAATGTCATATTCCACCGGATCCTCAGTGGTAATCAGTTTCTCGTCAATGGTGTTGAGTTCTGATAAGGCGGAATAGAGCGTGGTGGTTTTACCTGAACCGGTTGGCCCGGTAACCAGAACGATGCCGTTTGGTTTTTCGATGACCTCTCGGAATTGCTCAATCGTTTTTTCGTCCATGCCAACGTTGCCGAGATCAAGTGAGACAACACTTCGGTCCAATACTCGCATGACCACTGACTCACCGAACATCGTCGGCAGTACACTGACTCGCAGGTCAACCGGGTGACCACCGACAACAAGCTCAATGCGACCGTCCTGAGGCAGACGGCGTTCGGCGATGTCCAAATTTGCCATCACTTTAATACGGGTGGTAATGGCGAACGCCAGGTGCCTTGGCGGTGGTACCATTTCGTACAACACACCATCGGCTTTAATTCGGATGCGAAATTCATCTTCAAAAGGTTCAAAGTGAATGTCGGACGCATGATCTTTAATGGCGAGCAGCAGGACCATATTGAGAAGTTTTCTGACCGGCACACTGTCGGCAAGAGATTCCGCACTGGTCAGGTCGATAGGTCCGCTGGTCAAGGCATCAATTTGCTCTTTGAGAGCAATATCATCTGCCAAATCGGCTACGATCCGCTCGATCGTTTCACGTTCGGAGTCATAGAACTCCTCGAGCATCTTTTCAATTTCATGCTCGGTACATACGACCAGATTAATATCGCGTCCCAGAAACGTACGCAATTCGTCGGCGACGGTGATGTTTTCAGGTGCGGCCGTTGCCAGAGTGAGCGTGTTGCCATTTAGCTGGATGGGCACGGCTCGATACATCTGTGCCATCGCTTCGGAAACTTCGCTCAGCACTTCTTGGTTGACCTGGATCCCGCCTAAATCCACGATCTGCATATTGAATTGCTCGGCCAACGCCTGCACCAACTGGGTATCGATGATCATCCCCATGTCTTCGGCGACTTTACCTATTTTTATGCCAGGTTGTTGTGCCTGTTCTTCGACCAACATTTCCAGCTGATCGTCATCGATGAAGCCCATGTCGACGAGGATTTGACCGAGTTGTCTTGCCATAGTCCGATTCTCTTATGCTGCCTGTTTTGTGTTCAAGCGATTCAATGTTTTATTAGGTGATCAGTGATGATCGAGCCAAACACTTTATTATTCTTCTAATCCTGTGCGTGGCGCTTCCAATCCCTGTTGCGCCGCAACAATTCGTTTTGCCAGATCGTCAGGGCGATGAGCTTTGGTGAGTATGTCTTCCACAATGCAAATCTCTTTTTTCCAAAGATCGAATAATGCATCGTCCATTAACTGCATTCCAAATTTCGCTCCAGTCTGAATCGCAGAATTAATACGGAAGGTCTTGTTTTCACGAATTAAGTTGGCGATCGCCGGTGTCACCAGTAGTGTCTCGTAGGCTGCAACGCGTCCTCCACCGATTCGAGGTAACAGTGTTTGGGCTAGTACGCCAATAATCGAAGTGGATAATTGAGTTCGAATTTGGTCCTGCAGATTTCCTGGGAACGCATCGATAATACGGTTGATCGTTCCTTGAGCACTATTGGTATGCAACGTACCAAACACCACGTGTCCGGTTTCGGCCGCAGTAATGGCGGCCTCAATGGTTTCCAGGTCTCGCATTTCCCCCACCAGAATCACATCCGGATCCTGTCGCAACGCTCGTCGAATCGCATCAGAAAAAGAAGGAGTATCCACTCCGATTTCGCGTTGATTAATCGTGGACTTTTTGTGTTCGTGATAGAACTCGATCGGGTCCTCGATGGTGATAATGTGGTGGTCGACCGTTTCATTTAGATAGTTAATCAAACTGGCCAATGTTGTACTTTTCCCGGATCCGGTTGGGCCTGTCACGAGAAATAATCCACGAGGTCGCATGACACACTGAATAATCGCATCGGTGAGTCCCAGTTGCTCAGGAGTTAATTTGTCATTAGGAATCTGTCGTAACACCATGGCGATATTTCCACGCTGTTTGAAAACAGAAACTCGGAATCGAGCCTGATCTCCGAAGGCAAAGCCAAAGTCCGCAGAGCCCATTTCTTGCAGTTCGCGCTGACAGCGGTCCGGAGAGATACTTTTCATCAGTGCGACGGTGTCATCCGGTTCGAGCACTTTCGTTTCCAGTTTTCTCATCCGACCGTGCAATCGAAATACAGGTGGCTGACCTACCGTGATATGAATATCACTCGCTCCCTGCTTCACACAGGCGCTCAGTAGTTTGTCGATCAGAATGGTTGCCATAATACTTTACCCAATGAATTGGAGGTTTATTCGTCGTCCTGCTCGGTCTTCTTCGTCACTCGGAACACTTCCTCGATCGTGGTGATCCCGTTCAGCACTTTGAGGATTCCATCCTGAAACAATGTGGACATTCCCTCAGCCATTGCTGTTTCACGAATTTGCGCCGTGGTCGAATTCTTGAAGATGTGCTCTCGGATTTTCGAAGTCAGACGCATGATTTCATAAACAGCGATCCGTCCGCGGTAACCTGATCGGTTGCAATGATTGCAACCAGCACCTTTCATGAACTTGGCCCCGTTGGCCATTTCCGGGGTGATCCCGGCGCTCTCAAGAACTTCTTTTGTGTATTTATGTGGTTGTTTACATCGAGGGCAAATCACTCGGACAAGACGTTGAGCAAGCACGGCAATCACACTGGAGGCAACGAGATAGCCGGGAACTCCGATATCTGTTAACCGACTAATGGCGCTGGGAGCGTCATTGGTATGGAGTGTACTAAATACGAGGTGTCCTGTGAGGGAAGCTTGAATACCCATTGAGGCTGTCTCATGGTCTCGCATCTCGCCGACGAGAATCATATTCGGAGCCTGACGAAGCATGGCCTTAATGATCTTGGCAAAGTCGAGTCCGATATCGTGGCGTACTTCTGTTTGATTAATACCCGGTAGGTAGTACTCAACAGGGTCCTCGGCGGTGATGATTTTCCGGTCCGGACGGTTCATCGCGTTAAGAGCGGCATACAACGTCGTCGTCTTTCCTGATCCGGTGGGACCAGTTACGAGAATAATGCCGTTCGGACGTTTGATGAGTTCCGTAAATAATCGGAAATCCGTTTCTCCCAAACCAAGTTGTCGAATACCAATTTTGATATTGTCCGGGTCCAGTAATCGCATCACGACACTTTGACCATGGTTGGTCGGCAGAACACTCACACGTAGATCGAGGGTTTTACCACCGGCAGTGATCTTTATTCGACCGTCCTGAGGACGCCGGCGTTCGGCAATGTCCATGTCCGCCAAAATCTTAATACGTGAAAGAATGGCACCTAGCAAACGGCGAGGGGGACTGTCGCGTTCTACGAGCCGACCGTCAATTCGATAACGAATACGAATGCGATCCTCAAAGGGCTCGACGTGAATATCCGAAGCTCGTAATTGCACGGCTTCGGAAATCATCAAATGAACCAACCGTACAATCGGGCCGTTGCTATCGTCGTCATCGTCAAAGCCGTCCCCGGCATCTTCTGTTTCGGTGAAGTCGATGGCTGTATCGGTGAACTCCTGCAACATGGAGTCAGCAGATTCACCATCGAATTGTCCGTAGTAGCGGTTAATGGCTTCTAAAATGCTGGCACGCGGAGCAAGTGCTATTTGAATCTGGCGGTTGAGAATAAAACGCAGCTTTTCAACCGTCTCCACATCCATCGGATCGGCCAGGATGACTCGCAATGCATCCCCTTCTTCACTTAAAGGGATGGTGATATTTTCACGCGCAATTGTTTCCGGGACGAGTTCTACAACGGACTCGGGAATTTTGATCTCTGATAAGTTGACGTAATCTAACGCATAATGCTCAGCCATCGCGCGGCAGACGTCTTCGCCGGTTACGTAGTTGAGTGAAACCAAAGACTCACCCAAAGGAATGTTGTTGGTTTTAGACAACTCTTCCGCTTCGGTGACCTGGTCCGGGCTGACTAGACTACGTTTGAGTAACACATTTACATAGTCGCTAGGTTGTGATGCCATTGACAATCCGATTTAGTCGTTAATGGTTTGTTCTGTAGTTGGCCAAATACCTAAGAACCCCTATGCGGGATTGATGAAGAAATTGCATCAAAATCCATGAACTCAGTAGTGAGTATCACCGATCCCCGTTTTAAATCGACAAGCCACGCTCGATTCCCCTACGGCGACTTGTTGTGATTCGGAGGTATTGTTCCGATAAGATAAGCTAAATATGAGAAGCATCTCAATATATATAATGCTTCACCGTTATAACCGTTGTCAATTAAGCAATCGGACTTTCTATCCTGTAGAGCCCACTATTACTGATTATTAACGGTTATCAGCGTTGTTCGGTCTCATTATCGCCTGTTGTAGACACATTGGGGATACTCAAAGATTCCACCAAAATCGCCTGATTTCTCAATTTCTTCGCCTGTCGTCGAAGCTTTTTCGCATTGTCAAAATCTCGCAGGATTTCGAGCTGACCTGCTCGTTCGTCTAAGGCGATCGAAGTGGTTCGTAACAACAGAGGAAGCCGGTCTGTGTAGGCGTCTCTATCTAATCCTGAGGGAATACGATCGACTGGAAACTCAGTCGCATCAAACTGAGCCGGTGTGACAAGTGCTGGACCGGAAGGTTGTTTTTCAGTAGGCAGCTCTGATGGCTGTGACACTTCAGAAGGATTAGTTGCAGATTGTTTAATTACCTGCTCAAGTGCCTTTCGGAAATCCTCTTGTGTTGCCTGTGGATCTTCATCAAGAAGTCGCCCCTTTAAAGGTGTGCCGATCTTCTCACGTAATTTGATTAACTCCCGCAATTCGGGTGAATTAGCTTCGGGAGCAATAGATGAGGAAGTCTCCTTCTCCGGTGGTGCACTGGATTTTTGAGGGGACTTTTCTTTCGGTGGAGTTGAGTCTTCAGCTTGAGCCCAGGTGAAAAACACTACTGAAACCAATGCCATAACAAGTCCGGCGGTCATCTTCATGTTGTGATTCCATTCAACAACGTTTTGGGAAGTGTGAAACGATCTCTCGTTTAGTCAGAATTATAGAAAGAACTGAATTGGGTAATCAATGCGAGCTCGTCAAATCAGGAAATTGACTTTGCTAGTTTTCTACCAGTCACGCTCAGAGGAAACTCAGTTAACTCATGAGGCTGAACCCATTTTTGATTTGGAAGTGGCTTGGGACGCCTTCCAGTGAGTTTTGATTCATAGCAATGGAGGGAAATCCGATACTTGGTAACTCCATGCTTTATCAAAGTGAGCCATTCGTATTCAGTTCCAGAATATTTGGTTAATTGTCTGAGCTGACCGGAGAGTTGATCTTCTTCCGCCACGGAAGGGTGATTGGGTTGGTGAAGTTGGCATTCAAATCGTGGGAAATCCCAAAGCCCTTCCCATCGTTCTCCTGCAGAGCATTGGCGGATCAATACTGCATTGGATTTGGGATCACGTAAAACGATGGCGACTTCATTTAGATCTTCATATTTGGTCTTTACTTTAGGCTTAGGAATTTCCGTCCAGCAGCCCTGCTCTTTCGTCGGACAAATTGTCTTTAGCGGACATTGCACGCAGTTTGGATTTTGAGGAGTACAAACTAAGGCCCCAACTTCCATCAGAGCCTGATTGAAATCAGAGAGATTCTTTCTGGGGAGGATCCACTCAGCAAATGCCCAGAATTTCTTTTGAGATTCTGAGGCCATGACTTCATCTGCGTGCAGTAGGAGACGGGCAAAGAGTCGATTTGTATTTGCCTCCACTATGGGAAGCCGTTGATTGAGTGAAATAGACAGAATTGCACCGGCGGTATAACGACCGATGCCGGGTAATGCTAAAACACTTTCGAAGTCGGTAGGGAATTTACCACTGTGTTGGTCACGAATCACCTGAGCTGCTGCGTGCAACTGTCGGGCACGCCGATAGTATCCCAGCCCTTCCCAGTACCGGAGCACTTCTTGTTCGGGTGCGTTTGCCAGAGTGACAACGTCAGGAAATCGTTCAATGAACCGCTGGAAGTAATCGATGACGGTCGAAACCTGAGTTTGTTGCAGCATGATTTCACTGATCCAGCTGCGATATGGGTGCAGGTTGTGACGCCAGGGGAGATCCCGGGCATGTTTGTCGTACCAGCGTAGGATGTTAGTACGTAATTTCTGTCGCCAGCGGGAGTCGGGGAATTCAAATGCCGTCTTAGACCGGTCGGTCATTTCGATTCCTCGGTTATTTCTATGGTTGAGATTTTACGTCCGCTTTGCGTCAGAAATGTCAGCAGAGTTTCGATCATCGCATCCCTAAGTTGGGGCCGAGCCATTTGCCACGTAATTTCGCCCGGCTTGACTTCATCTAATCGAATGATGTGAAAGCCAAAAGTGGTTTCCACGATCGCACTAACCTCGCCTGCTTTTAGCTTAAATGCAGCATCGTTAAAGGCTCGTGGCATGGCACCATTGAATTTTATCCATCCAACCAAACCTCCATTTTTACCCGTCGGGCTATCGGAGTATTTACGAGCTGCTTCAGGGAATTCAATCGCTGCATCCTGAAGTTGTTTCTTAATCTGATCGGCAAGTTGACGGGACTCTTCGAGGGTTCTGTCTGTTTGTTGTTTGGTATGAATTAGGATTTGAGACACTTTGAGCTCCGTGCCATCAAACCTAGAGGCGTTCTGTTGGTAGTAGTTCTCGTAGTTTTTGTCCGTCAGAAACTGATTGGTGTATTTTGGCCAGCTGATTTGCCAGGCGATACGATGACGCAATTCCTGTAGATTAATGGATTGTTCATGCAGGTAGTCATCTAGTGTTTGGTCTTTTAGTCTGAGTCGCTTTTCAAGATGGATAATCCCCAGATCAATATCATCGTCGCTGGCAGCCTGCCCGATCTTTTTTAAATAAGCTAATGCCAGTCGTCGTTGGATCGCACTGTTTAAAACTTGCTTACGCAATTGGATGAATTGAGGAGATTTAGGATCGATCTTACCGGCGATAGATTCAATCTCTGCTATAAGCGGTGGCTCGAAAATGCGATCTTCGTTGACCGTGGCAGCAATTGCCCAGCCGCTCGACACCTGCTGAGTTTCTGCAATAGATAGAGACGTCCAGAGAACACTGCTTGTGGTGGCAAGGAGACCTGCCAGAAGAGTGAATCGGCGGCTAGGGAAGCGGAATTTCATTGAGTTTGAACTCCACATCTTTTTGGATCAGTAAGGCCGGTGTGTGATAGTGAAATGATAGAGAATTTAATTCTTCGGTCGTGTCAAAACTATATCGATACGTAACAGACTGCTTTTTCTGAGCGATCGTCTCTCGTCTCGGTTTGGTTGCTAAGCGTTCTTCCTTGCTGGTTAAGTAGGCAGCATTGCGGTTGGTCCAGCCACGATGCGACTCAAAGGCATTCCCGACGTCTTTGTAATGTAGCTCGACATCCACCATAGTCTGTTGGTCTGTCTGTCTGACACTGCGTACCGTGATGGTGACCCCCGCTCGGCGTTGCTGCTTGGGAAAGGAATCTGCCGCTTGTAAATTGGAAAACGCAAAGTGCTCTTTGCGACCGGGAACCATGGCGGAAATGGTACCTGTCACCGAATCGATGCGACGTGCAGATGGTGCCGGCAGAGTAAAAGGGAGCTCCACTTCGACCAGTGGCGCAGTCCCTTCCACATTGAGTGTCTTTTCACCGTCAATCAAGATTGTTAAGGAGACTCCCGAATCGTCGGTTGCCTTGAGCTGACTTGCTGGCATTGTGAGGTACAGCGGTCTTACACGAGGCTCCCAGGCAACTTGAAGTGTCAATGCACATTGCTTGGCGTTGGGTATACGTAGGTTTCGCGTTAGGGTGACATTGGTGGCGGCAATCCGGAATGGACCTGTGTAGTGGGCATGTTCACTGCGGGGGGCAATGCCATCGAGTTTTGGTTTAATCAGAACCTGATTAGGGTGAGGAGCAAAGTAAGGTTCGATATCAAGTCCGGATTGGTCCAACAGCTTGTCGAATGCCAAGTAAAACGGGACGTCTTTTAAATCGAGCTCTGTCGTCGTTGCCAATGCTCGCGAAGTGGTAATAATGTTGCCGGTTTGTTTTTCCAGTTCCTCGATGACCTCCGAGAGACGATAACTTCCCGAAAGAGAGAATTGAGATCCGGAAGACGTCTGTTTTGCGACGATGACATAGAGCTGCTGGCGGACTCGCTCGATTCGTGTCTGAATTTCTGAAGAATAGGGTTCTAGATCGTTTGGGAGGAGATCTAAGATTGCCGGGCCTCGGGAGATTAACGCTTTTTCAGCTTCCTGACGTTGCTGGAGTTGGGAGCTATCAAGGAATGGTATCGCCCGATTTACGAATTGCTGCAACTCCATATCCGGATTTGGTTGCACACGCTTTTCGGTTTGAGCATGGCTTAAATTGGTTATCAAAACCAATAGGCAAAAAGGTAATAAAGTCATTCGAATCATGATTTTATTATACGTCGACTGCCTTGTCATAGCGGACAATTCCCTTGATATACACGTCGTCGCCTACAGTCTGGATTGTTTGATTGGATAAGTGGAATGCATTCCCCATTTGCTCGATTCCCAATCCGCCGATTGGTGACGGCGCTGCGGATGAACCAACTAGTTTGGAGGCAATGAAGACGTGGGCTTCATCCAGCAATTGCTGGTCCATCAGAGAGCCAAGAAGCTCCGCACCGCCTTCAACCAGCACATTTGTACACCCTTGTTTTGCTAACTTACTTAGTAGTTCTGACAGAATGGACTCTTCGGTAGCGGATTCCCAAACGTCAACCCCGTGGTCACGCAAACGCTCTATATGGCTCGAGTCAGCATTCGGGCCTGCGGTCACGATGACTGGGATGTTGTGCGCAGTCGTCACCAGATTGGACTCCAGACTCAGGGCAGGTTTGCTGGCAACTACCACTCGGGAAGCTGTTCGCATTCCTGTCGGACGAGCTGTCAATTGAGGATCGTCATCCAATGCCGTTTGATGTCCCACCATGACAGCATCCACTCGGCCTCGGAGATCGTGAACGATAGCGCGGGATCGTTCATTGGAGATCCACTGACTTGAGCCAGAGCGTGTCGCAATTTTTCCATCCAGCGTCATCGCCCATTTGCCAATGATCCAGGGGCGATGTTGAGTTTGCTTAATGATATAGGGAGCATTTAGTTGTTGCGCTTCTGTGTTCGCAACTCCCACCGTGACTTCAATCCCTGCTTCCTTGAGTTGAGTGATTCCACTGCCGTCGACCTCGGGGAAAGGATCCTGCATAGCGATCACAACTCGTTGTATGCCGGATTGAACAACAGTCTGGCTGCAAGGTGGAGTTTTACCCTGATGGCTACAAGGCTCTAGTGTCACATACATTGTGACATCGGAAAGATCCTGTCCTGATACCTGCTTTAGCGCATTGACTTCGGCATGTGCTTGCCCAAAGGCTTCATGCCAACCTTCTGCGAGAAGTTGCCCGTCTTTTATCAGAACACATCCAACCATTGGGTTGGGTTCCACCGCTCCTTGACCTCGTCGGGCAACGTCGATCGCATGACGCATCCACTGTAGGTCAGCATCGTCGCTCTCGTTGCTCATGGTTCGTTGCCTCGGAAAAGCACTGGTTACAAGTTCTTATTCTTAAGTACTACAGATTTTGAGAGGTCGGAGGTTTGTGTCAGTGGTAATCAGACGGACCGTTAATCAGGAACCCATAAACCGGAACCTTCGGAGCTCTTACCGGGACCTGCATCAGATCCTGGAGTCCAGATTCCGCCACTGTCTCCGGCTGTAGCAGGAGGTGCTCCAGGAACAGCCTGTGACCCATCTGGGTTCATGACTCCCATTTGCACTAACAGCCCGTATAACTGCTCAGCAATGCCCGGTTCATTGATGTGATCTGTTTCAAGTTTTCGGATCAGGTCGGATGCAACCTGAGCTTCCTGATTGATCAATCGCAGCGGAATTTCTCTTAATAACCAGGCTGCCGGAGATTGTTCTTGAGCGAGAACAGCGGCTTTGGCTTGTTCAACTAATTCCAATCGTTCTTCGATGTTGTCACGGGTATCAAGTAGAGCGGCGTAGACATCGGACAGGTTGATGTGTTCCGGTTTTTCGTCGCGACTTACGATTTCTTCAGCGGCCTGCATGAAGCCACGACGGAAGCCGACAAAGAAACATCTCTGGTAAACATCACCCAATTGCTGCGTTGTAAGCTTTGATACATCATATCTAGCCAGACGAATGTCGGGGACCTGATTGAGATCGACATCGGTGGGGTCTTCCGACTCAATCACATCCAGTCCCAAAGCCGTGCGAACATCATTGAGCGTCGCGTTGTGATCACGGCACTGTAAATTCGATTCGATGATCAACAGACAGGCGTCTAATTTGATACGTGCTTCAAAGTCAACGGAAGCTTCTTCGGGTGTTATGCCACCGAGGGCTGCCAATTTGATTTTGGGAAATGTATCGGTCAGGCTTTGATTGCGATGTTCCAGCGATAACTCCTGGATTTTTTCCTGAGGAGTGTCGTCCGGGAAAACCGGATTCCATGCCATCGCATCGGTAAGTACGGGGACTTTGGAGATCTCTTCGGTAGAATCCTGTTTCCCGAGATTTCCGTCGGAGATGTCGCCCAACAACTTACCTGCTTCTTCTTCTCCCCCAAGCGTACTGGGGACGAGTTCAATACGAGCATCCTGATCCGTTTGCTTACCAAATAGATAGACTGAAGCGACACCTTTGGGGATTTGATCGAGCGTCAGGTTGACTCCACTTTCCGGTTGTTCTCGGTCAGTTAAAACGAAGACCGCTCGCGGAGGCGGATTGTCGGGGTCTTCATTAGAGAATCCGGGTGATGGGACGAGGCGTGCCTGGTCGCTGGCGACTAGTAATTCCTGGATTTGATCAAGGTCATCGATCAGATAGGTGATTCGGTGGATCGGTTGAACGTCCGGGTTGGATTGGTTTTCGAGCATTTGTGCGTAGGCTTCTGCTTCGATCGCTTCATTCGAAGTAGATTCCTGAGTGGCAATATATTGGCGCCAGACGTCGGCTCCTTCATCTTGCCCCAAGTAAGTATTCAGGACAGCGGCGGCTTTCAACAGCGTTTCATCGCCTTCATTTTCCTCAAGCAGATCTTCGACTTTATCCAGAGCGAGGAACCAGGCACCACGTCGGGATAATTCGAAAATCTGATCATAGGATTCAGCCCAGGCTGCGTCTTCGGATTTTGGAGGAAGTGGAAGTCGTTGTTTCAGTAGCAGAGGATAATCTGGATTTTGAACAAACTGAAACATTCGCATGACCGCCTGTTGGTTGCCACGCGAGATCGCCGATGCCAGAGTTAGGTGTGAAAAGGCAGCGAACAGATTGCCTGAAGCGAAGAGTGCGTCAGTAACGCCTTGGATTGCCGGAAGGATTAACTGAGGGATTTGCTCGGTCGACGAGAACTCAAGACACTTCTGAACATACTCCATCACTTTGTGTGGTTCGTCAGCACTGGTAATGGCACGTTGTGCCCAGGCCGTTGAGTTTTCCGGTTCAATGTCCAGGAACTCGCGAGCATTCTCCTGGGCGGCATCGATTTGGCCGGTCGCCATCAAGGCGATACCTCGAAAGGCCAGTAAACAGGCGAGGTTGCCTTTCTCTTCGACAAGTGATTCGATCTGTTTGAGTGCCGCGATGTATTGCTCACCCTCGATTGCTGCTGAGAGTTTATCGAGTTCTTTTACGACTTCTTTACCGCAGCAAAATCGAATTTTGTCGCCACTACCACAAGGGCAGAAATCATTTGGTGTAAGTGCCATTAAGTTGGATCCGGAGCTGTCTTAGGATTTGTGTGATAATTGAGTATTAATACCTAACAGACTGCGTATTACCTGGGTAGTCTATCGTGCCGCGTAGTCTGCTGGTCGTCAGCGATATATTTGAAACTCATAACAGGAATGATATCCAGATGGTTTCTATATATAGAAGCGAAGTTGTGAATTACAGGTGTACGGGGCCGAGTCGATAACTTGGCAGCTGTGTTTGACTAATTCAAGCCAATTTATAGCATGGTACCACGTTGAAGAATTACTGGGAATAAACCCCCAAGCGGCTCAACTGATATATTCCCTTCAAGTTTTTCCTGCGTTTTTGGTGGTTTGGGTAAGAGGGGCGATGTGGTCCAACTGATTCATGCTGAATCATCGAATCAATAAACTACATTGATATAGACGTATGAGAATGCCATCGGTACTCTTTTATACTTACCGACAGTCATGCTATGCGCGCACAACTTGTTGATGAATCGTACGGTAATTAGGTAATAGCATTGTCCGAAAACGAAAAACTACCATTGCTCAATCGCAAAGCTCCTATTCTGGGAGTGTCGAATGCGTTGCTAGTGCTTATGGTTGTTTGCTTTCTCGTTCCCTTTGCACTTCGTGGCTCTCGGACAGCCATGGAGAATATGCAAAATGACGTCAAGAATTGGCTTCCTTCGGATTACCCCGAAACCCAGCAGTTGAACTGGTTCGGAAAGCACTTCATGGGTGAGCAATTTATTGTTGTTACCTGGGAAGGCTGTAATGAAAAGGATGAGAGCTTTCAGCTGCTGGTCGAGAAACTCAGGAGCGAGATTGTAATTGATCCCGAATTGCAGGGGCCCATCGATCCGAAGCTTGAAGGAGACGAACTCGAGAAGGCAATTTATGAGCGAGAGTATGCTATTGAGTTGTTTCGAGCTCGCGAAGTTGCTGATGAATTGGGGCTCTACGCCTACGATCTGGATGACTACAACTTTGATTTTGCGGGACGTGGTGAAAAGTGGCTCAAAGGTAAAGACAATAAGTCCTACTTCATTACGGAAGATGGAACGCTGTGGCGATCGAATGAAACTGATGATGTCATTGCCAATCTAAAGCGGTCATTTCGCCGAGGAGTTCTGAAAGACATCACCGTCGATGCGGTGGCCGTCGATCAGTTCGGTGAGCAGTTTCGTGAGACAGGAGAATCGAATGACTTCTATGATGATCCTCGAAAACTAACCTCGCGCTACTTTACCTCGGTGAGATCGGGGCCGGATGCGATTGAAGAGTTAGCTGGTGCTAATGGCATATTACTCCCGCGTGGACAAAACATGTCCGATGAAAATCGGCAGGCCTACGCTGAACAACTTGCGTATAGCCGATTAACCGGGACTCTCTTTGCTCCGGCTAATTTACCTGGTTTCAATTGGACACCTCAAGCTTTTGTTGAAGCCTTGTCTGAAGAGAAGCTTGCAGCCTTCCCGCCTGGTTGGGAAGCGACCTTAGAAGACTATGTCAATCAGGTTGTTGAAGAGCAATTCGGTGGGGAGCGGGAATTATTGAATAACGCTACCGCGTCGGAACGGGCTGCTGTGTGGTATCAATTCTTTGACCAAATCAACGTTGAGGCGCCACCACGACAAACTTGTATTGTTGTAACACTTAGTGACCTCGGTGAAGCCAATCTGAAAAAAGTGGTTGGTCGGGGAATCGGTAAAGAACCAAGAGGTAAGTTAGTTGCTCTGGCAGAAGAATCCGGAGTCGTTGCACCTCCGAAGCCATCGATGGCTCCGTGGGCAACCGAAGCCAAGCTTGAAGGGAAAGTCATCCGGATGGGAGGCCCGCCGGTAGACAATGCCTCCATCGATGAAGAAGGACAGATTACACTTGGGCGTCTTGTTGGACTGTCCGTGATTCTGGGCGTCTCACTCTCCTACCTCAGTTTCCGCAGCTTTAACGTGACATTGATGGTGTTTTTTGTCGGTGGTGTCGGAGCACTCATGAGTATGGCGATCGTGGGGTATGCCGGCGGGATTGTCGATTCCGTCTTACTCTCCATGCCGTCGCTGGTCTATGTACTCGGAATCTCCGGCGCAGTTCATATCGTGAATTATTACCGTGATGCTGTCTTCGAAGAGGGAGAATTGCGCGCCAGTGAAAGTGCTTTGTCACATGGAGCCTGGCCTTGTGCGATTGCCTCCTTTACAACCGCTCTGGGATTGTTTTCCCTTTACATCAGTAATCTAACGCCCATTAAGAACTTTGGTCTGTACTCGGGACTTGGTGTGTTAGCGACACTGATTCTGCTATTCACTTACCTGCCGGCGGCCTTGAAACTTTGGGTACCAAAGTTCAATAAGCCAAATGGGAAAAAGAAGAAACAAAATGAAGACTCACTCTTAACTCGGTTTTGGATGCGAGTGGGAGAGACGGTGATGGATAACTATAGGTTAGTTATTTGTCTTGGATTTTGCGTGCTTGGCTTTTCGATCTGGGGCCTGACCAAAGTCAATATGTCAGTTCAGCTGCTCAAGTTGTTTGATGGACAGGCAAAGATTATTCGTGACTACGAGTGGATGGAAAAGAACTTTGGCAAACTGACTCCAATGGAGATGGTTGTCAAAGTAGATTCTGAAACCGCCTTGCCGAGTCGTCAGGAGCGTATTGATAGTCCACCGGAAACAGTTGCTCAACGCAATCATCAAAAATATCAGCTGACTTTGTTAGAACGAGTCGAGTTGGTTGAAAGCATCCAGTTGGCGGTTGAAGAGGTCTTTGGAGATGCCGGACAGGATGTGATTGGCCAGGGGATGTCTGCTGTTACTTTTGCACCAGAGTTGCCTCCAGCATCCTCACGTACCGTGCGTTCCACAACCAACTCGATATTGGAACAGAGCGTCCAACAATTAATGGAAGAAGATTATCTGGCATACGAATCATTGTCAGAGGAAGAGCGACTGGAGTTATGGCGTATTAGCCTGCGATTGGGAGCCTTGAATGATGTCGATTATGGAGAATTTGTCACCAGCTTGAAGACGGTCGTTGAACCGATTGAAATGGCTTATCAATTCCGCAATTATCTCTTACATCGATTCGAAGCTGATCGCGGTGCCGGAAGCGATACCTACAACGCGGAAAACGTTTTCTTTGATAAGAATAAGGTACTGGTGATCGGAGCTGATCCGACTCGTCCATTGGTGAAAGATCAAGAAACGAGTGACACTACACAGGCCTCATCTGGAAATAAGTCCACTCAGACGTCCGTGGATGCCGTGGGGCTGTTTTCCAGGACGTTGAATTCTCTGTTATTGGTGAAAGGGTTTTATAATCACCCTCGTCACCCGAATCAGCTGTGGTGGTTGGATCCAGAAAATGATCGAACGGCGGAAATGCTTGGTCAATTATCGGAAGAACAGTGGGAAACAAGACTGTCAAATTATGACTACGTGATCTCGGTTGGAGATCATCCAGTCTTTGATAAACAGTTGATCGCTAACCACTCCAAGAATTTTATCGACATTGGGAATTTTGAGAGTGAGGGGCTCGCTGAGGTTTTGAACTCGGAAGAAAACGTGGATTCAGGATTCGACATCGTTTATACGGGCGTCGTGCCAATTGTCTACAAAGCTCAGAATGAGTTGCTCAATAGCCTGATTGAAAGTATCGGACTCGCGTTTGTGATGATCGCGATTGTGATGATGGTCATGATGCGTAATGGGCGTTTGAGTCCAACCAACTTTGCCAATATTCGTGGCGGTATGGTCTCCATGATCCCGAACGTATTTCCCGTAATTCTGGTGTTTGGCCTGATGGGACATCTAGGAGCTGCCTTGGATATCGGATCGATGATGACAGCCAGTGTGGCCATGGGAGTGGCGGTGGATGATACGATTCACTTTCTGACCTGGTTTAGAAAGGGACTTAATAAAGGGCTCGCTCGTAGAGGCGCACTAATGCTCGCTTATCAACGCTGTGGAGCAGCGATGACTCAAACCACATTGATCGGTGGTTTGGGGCTTAGCGTGTTTGCGTTGAGTTCCTTTACTCCAACACAAAGATTCGGCGTCCTCATGCTGACTCTATTGGCCGCCGCCTTACTGGGAGATTTATTATTCCTGCCAGCTATTCTGAGTAGCCCTCTTGGGAAGTACTTTGCTTCCAAAGACAGCAAACAAAAAAGTGATGAGACCTTAGCGGCTTCTCTAGACGAAGTGGCCGATGAACGTACCGCCTTGGGTGGACCTCATGATCACTTAGCTACCGAATCGAATCTGGAACGTATCATACGTCACGACAAAGGTCATAAATTTGACGAGTAGCGATCTGATGCTGCGCGTTGCGAAAATGGACGTGTTCTATAGATTGTGACGATAATACCAGGGGCCCCCAATCTTCTGGATAACAGAGATGTAAAAACTCACGACCTTATAGGCTCTGCGCTCGAACAATTAGAGGTTGAACTACACAGTTTGCCCTACAGAAGTGAGCATGTTTATGACATCGATCACCGTCAAACCGGTTGAATCTCGCCGGGAAAAAAAACAATTCATCCAACTGGCTCAAGAGATATATGCCGGTGATGAAATGTGGTGTCCGCCGTTATTGATGGACTTGAAGGAACGAGCCGGATTCTCTAAACATCCGTTTCACGACATCAATGAGACACAGACTTTTATTGCGATTCGCGATGGTAAGGTGGTTGGTCGTATTCAAGCAATCGTAAACCAAGGGCACATTGAGCGTTTCGATGAGAGACTTGGATTCTTTGGCTTGTTTGAGTCGATTGATGATCAGGAGGTTGCTGACGCCCTGTTCGATACAGTACGTGACTGGCTTGCGGACCGAGAGATCCATCACATGCGGGGCCCGGTAAACCCAGGAATGAATTATGAAGTGGGATTACTGATTGATGGTTGGCATAGCCCTCCTTGTTTCATGATGACCTACAACCCGAAATACTATGCTCGGCTATTCGAGGATTACGGGCTCAGTAAGGTGGAGGATATGGTGGCGTTCTATGCACCTACGGATATTGTGGATCGACTCGACCCGAAAATGTTCCGTGTTGTGGACATTGCCAAAGAGAAATTCAATCTAAAACTGAGGACACTAGATAAGAAACGGTTTAAAGAAGATGTTCGGACATTTCTGGATATCTATAACAAATCACTGGTTGGGACGTGGGGTTTTGTTCCTATGAGTGATGCCGAATTGGAACATATTGCGAAAGGCCTGAAGTTCCTCATTGTTCCGGAATTGACAACCTTCATTGAAGCGGACGGAAAGGTCATCGGAGCCAGCGTAGTTCTGTTGGATTACAACGAAGTGATTAAGGAAATCGGAGGTAAGCTCTTCCCGTTTGGATACAAGTTGTTTACGAAGCGGAAGAAGATTACTAAGATGAGGCTAATCAGCGCCAATGTGTTGCCCGAGTACCAGAAATGGGGGCTCGGAGTCGTCTTGGTTTCCCGTCTGAAAGATCTTTGGAATACGTGGACCGTCGATCATCTGGAAGTGTCGTGGGTACTGGAAAGTAATCATCTGTCCTATAAGTCCCTAGCCCGAGCAGGGTGTACCGTGGATAAGACGTATCGCATCTATGACAAGGTTTTTGAGGAGACTTCTTCTGAAGTGTAATCAAATGAGCCGGTATTTAGTGACAGGAGCTACGGGGTTTATTGGTGGACATCTGGCTGAATGGTTAATCAGCAACGGGGATGCTGTGAGATGTTTGGTTCGAGCGACTTCAGATCGCTCCATCTTGGAAAAGCTCGATGTTGAATTTGTCGAATGTGAATTGCTGGATCACGAGAATCTCAACGCAGCGGTCGAAGATGTTGATGTGGTCGTCCATCTGGCAGGCAGGACGAGTGCCTGTTCACGGGCTCAGTTATTGCGAGTGAATCGAGATGGTACATTCTCGGTGGCACAGGCATGTGCTCGGCAGACATCACCTCCTATCCATGTTGTGGTTTCATCGATAGCCGCTGCAGGTCCAGTGGCGAGGAATCAGATTCGGATGGAACACGATCTGCCGATGCCGATATCAAATTATGGGTTTAGTAAGCGTGCAGGGGAATGTGCCGCATTATGGTTTGCTGACCAAGTGCCTACATCGATCATCCGGCCGGGCATGGTGTTCGGGGAACGCAATGTCGAGATGCTTCCAATCTTTCGCTCCATGGCAACCATGGGGTCGCATGTGGTGATCGGGCCGGCGAGCCCGCGAGTCTCAATGATTCATGTTGACGATTTATGTGAGTTAATTGTTAGAGTTGCTCAACGAGGACGACGAGCGACATTCGCTGACAAGCACGAAGTGTTGTCTGGCGATGGGATCTATTTTGGTGTTTGCGATGAAGCACCAACTTATGCCAGATTGGGTTCGATATTGAAGAACTTGTTGGGCAAACGCGGAGCACGTCAAGCCACCATTCCAAGCCCGATCTCCTGGATGGCGGGTTTGATCGCCGAAGTGATCGCGCGGATGCGTGGCAAACAAGTGTCATTTAATCTTGATAAGGTCCGGGAAGCAGTGGCCGATAGCTGGGAATGCTCGGTGGAAAATGTGATCAACGATCTGGATTACGAATTCCCTATTCGGCTCGAAGAACGCCTGCAACAAACCATAGACTGGTACCGCCTGAACGACTGGATCTAAAACTTCCAATCACAGCCCATCGAGTGCCACCCACTCTTGGCGAAATATGTAATTCCTGATATCGGCTTCGTAACGGCAGATCTAGGCACTTTGAGACTCCAATTAAGAGTGGGTGTCACCTATTTAAAAGTGCTTTGGAAGTCGGGAAAACGCGATTTATGAGTGGGTGTCACCGGATAATAGTCATGTTGAGTGGGTGGCACCGGCTTAATTCCACTAGGATGGGGGGATTGTTGCCGAGAAACATTTATTGGGTGGCCTTTTGGAATGTGATAATATTAATAGGAACAATAAATATAAAGGAATACAGTTATGCTTACGATTTTCGGGCGACGGTCAAAGAGTGACAAATTCTGTGATGGCTACAGCCGTCGAGACTTCTTAACTATCGGTTCAGCCGCTGCTGTCGGCGGACTGACACTTCCGCAATTGCTGCGAGCCGAATCCTTTCAGAGCTCGGGACGTCAGCACAAAGCAATTATCAATATATTCCTTCCGGGCGGTCCTCCACATCAGGATATGTGGGATATCAAACCAGATGCTCCGTCTGAAATTCGAGGTGAGTTTTCACCAATCTCCACCAACGTTTCGGGAATCCAGATTGGGGAACTCTTCCCCAAAATGGCTCAGATGATGGATAAGTTTACTGTCATCCGTTCGATCGAAGGCGCTGCTGGAGGACATGCAGCCTACCAGGCAATGACTGGATATGCTCCGGGAAATGAACCAACAGGTGGTTGGCCATCGATTGGGGCCTGGGTATCCAAAGTTCAAGGGCAGGTTAATCCAAGTGTTCCCGCTCATGTCAGCATGTTCTATAAGACGGGACACAACCCTTGGGGCGATCCGGGAAATGGTGGTTTTCTGGGAATGGCTCATGGCCCCTTCCGTCTAGTCGGTGGAAAAGGCGAAACCAGTAAAACGGATAACATGGTTCTTAAAGGAATTTCTTTAGAACGCCTTCAGGACCGCAACGCATTACTCGCCTCTGTCGATCGGATCAAACGAGAAGTCGACCTGACCGGTTCAATGGATGGGATGGACGCTTTCACTCAGCAGGCCGTTGGAATCCTTACTTCGTCTCAGCTTGTCGACGCTATGGACATTTCAAGTGAGTCGAAGGAAACACTTGAGCGATACGGTAAGGGGGATCAGGAATTCCGTGCAGACGGTGCTCCTAAAATGACCGAAAACTTCTTGATCGCCAGACGACTGGTTGAAGCAGGAGCCAGAGTGGTATCTCTTAACTTTAGCCGTTGGGACTGGCATGGAGGCAACTTCGATCGTGCTCGTCAGGACATGCCAATGCTCGATGGCGCACTAACGTCACTCGTTGAGGATTTGCATGACCGTGGTATGGATCGTGATGTCTCCGTCGTAGTTTGGGGTGAATTTGGTCGAACACCTAAAATTAATTCCAAGGCAGGGCGGGATCACTGGCCTCGTGTCAGCACAGCTGTTCTGGCCGGAGGCGGTATGAATCATGGTCAGGTCATTGGTGCAACCAACCGTTTGGGAGAATATGCCGTCGACAGACCGGTTACCTTCCAGGAAGTGGCAGCTACACTCTACCAACAGATTGGAATCAATCTGCGTGCTACACGTGAGTTCGATCTTCGTGGTCGTCCGTATTACCCAGTTCAGCCTGGTGTTGAGCCGATTCACGAGTTGCTTTAACCAAAAACGAATACCCCTTTCTCGATTCAGTTACTGATTTTAAGCCGAGTGCGTTTCAAGGAGTTTTCCATCCGTGCTTAAGTTATTTGATCGCCAAACTACAGGAAGTAAGTTTTGTGATGGCCATAGCCGTCGTACCTTTTTACAAATTGGTGCGATGGGTAGTTTGACGCTTCCTCAACTTTTACAGGCGGAAGCAGCGAGTGGCGTAGCTAATTCTCATAAAGCAGTGATCATGGTTTATCTCTGTGGCGGACCTCCGCATCAGGATATGTATGACCTAAAACCTGACGCCCCTGCGGAAGTAAGAGGTGAATTTTCTCCGATCAAGACTAACGTGCCAGGCGTCGAAATCTGTGAATTGATGCCGAAGATGGCCTCGATGATGGATAAGTTCGTACCTATTCGCACGATGGCGAACTGTCAGGGCGGTCATACAGGCTTTCAATGCTTCACGGGGAATATTCCAAATAACGAACCAGCAGGTGGTTGGCCACATATCGGTAGCGTTGTTTCGAAATTTCAAGGCCCTGTCCACGACGGAGTCCCTCCCTTTGTTAGTTTGTGTTACACCACTCAGCATAAGCCTTACAACGAACCTAAAGCTGGTTTCCTAGGACTCGGGCACAGCAGTTTTCGTCCCAGTGGCCCTGGTAAAGACGATCTTGTTTTGAAGGATATCACGACAGACCGACTGGGTGATCGCAAGACGTTACTTGCTTCAGTCGATCGCTTCCGTCGAAATTGGGATAATTCAGGCCAAATGGAAGGCATGGATTCATTTTCACAGCGAGCGATGGGGATTCTGACTTCCTCAGACTTGTTCAAGGCGTTGGATATCACTGAAGAATCTCCCGAAACGATCGAGCTTTATGGGCAAGGTGATCCGAAAAGACCAAAGGGTGATGGAGCTCCCCGAGTTCCACAAAACCTTCTCTTGGCACGTCGTCTTGTAGAAGCCGGTGTTCGAGTTGTCACCGTCAACTACAGCTTCTGGGATTGGCATGGCAGCAACTTCAAAAACGCCAAGGAAGAACTACCTGTTTTCGATAAAGGTATTTCGGCATTGGTGCAGGATTTGCACGATCGTGGAATGGCAGATGATGTTTCTGTCGTCGCCTGGGGTGAATTTGGCCGAACTCCGAAGATTAATAAGAATGCCGGTCGAGACCACTGGCCTCGAGTTTCAAGTGCTCTATTAGCATGTGGTGGAATGAAGACTGGTCAGGTGATTGGTCAAACGGACCGTCAGGCAGGTGAAGCGGTCGAGCGTCCGGTTCGTTTCGAAGAAGTCTATGCGACTCTCTATCGAAATCTAGGAATCAATCTGAATTCGGACCGTCTGTTTGATTTCCGCGGTCGACCACAATATCTGGTTCCACCCGGCACACAGCCACTCGATGAATTAATATAACTGATAGTTATCAATTCGTGATTCGTAAGCTTTGCCGAGGGTTCTTTCGTGCCTAACACTTTTGTTATGCATTTCAAGACAGCGTTTCTATGTCTGCTAAGCATTGTATGTTTAGCAGTTCCGACGTTTTCGTATGGAGTTGATGTTTATAGCCCGAGCGAAGCCTTCCCCAAGATTAGATTTGAAATTGAAGTGGAAGCCGTGCTTGCAAAAGCAGGTTGCAATATGGGGGCTTGTCACGGGAATCTCAAGGGAAAGGGTGGTTTCAAGCTTTCCCTTCGTGGCCAGACTCCCGCAGACGATTATCGCTGGCTTCAAAAGGAGCACGGCAGTCGCCGACTGGATCTGTTCTCTCCCGCCCAAAGCCTGATTTTGCAAAAGCCGACAAGTGGCGTTTCGCATCAGGGCGGTACTCGATTTAAAACTGATTCACTGGAATACTCGATTTTACATCGTTGGCTGGAAGCCGGAGCACCAGGCCCTCAGGCCAATTCTCCTCAAGTCACCAATTTAATTGTGACGCCACTCGATAGCGTTGTACGAGCTCCGCGGGATTCAGTCCAGCTTCAAGTATTAGCTGAGTTTACTGATGGCACATTGGCTGACGTCACCGCCTTGACCGTCTTTGAACCGTCAAATTTAGTAGCGGAAGTAACACCTTCCGGTTTGGTAAAAAGATTGAAAGACGGCGAGTCAACGATTGGAATTCGCTTTCTCGAGAAACAACTGGCGGTTCGTGTGGCATTTATGCCACGCACGAGTCGTAGACGAATTAAGTTCCCATCGTCCCAAAGCTATATCGATGACTTGGTGTTTGCCAAACTTAAAAAGCTAGGTATCCAACCGTCTGAAGTCGCTTCGGATTCTAAATTTATTCGTCGTGCCTACTTGGACGCCTTAGGAATCCTTCCCACTGGCGAAGAGGCACAAGCGTTTGTCCAAGATCAAAATCCATACAAGCGAGCCGTCATTGTCGAAGCATTACTGAATCGTCCCGAATTTAATGACCGCTGGGCACTTATCTGGTCCGATTTGCTTCGTAATGAAGAGAAAGTTCTGGATACCAAAGGTGTGGAAGTCTATCACCAGTGGATTCGCGAGTCGTTTGAACAACGTAAACCATTGGACCAGTTTGTGCGAGAGTTAATTGTGGCCAGCGGTAGTACCTACGAAGTTCCGAATGCCAATTACTGGCGTGCAAATCGTGCACCAGACGTTCGAGCTGAGACAACAGCCAGGACTTTTCTTGGTGTGCGACTTCAATGTGCTAAGTGTCACAATCATCCTTTCGATCGGTGGACACAAGATGACTATTATGACTGGGCGACCGTTTTTAGCGGTATTCAATATGAAGAAGTCGATAAGAATAAACGCTCGGATAAATTCGACAAAAACGAATTCGTCGGTGAACAGTTAGTCAAGTTGGCATACAAAGAAGAATACACCAACGCAAGAACTAAACAGCCGGCTTCGCCTCGATTTCTTGGGGGTACAGCTCATGATATTGGCATCGATCAGGCGCGTTTGGATGCCTTGGCTGAATGGATGACTTCCGCTGAAAACCAGTGGTTTGTTAAGAGTCAGGTTAATCGAATTTGGTTTCATATCATGGGCCGTGGCTTAGTCGAGCCGGTCGATGACCTGCGAGTGACCAATCCGCCCGCGAATCCCGAATTACTGGAAGCATTGGCTGATGACTTTGTTGCGTCCGGTTTTGATGTCCGCAAAATCGTCAGCCGGATTATGAATTCCACTACCTATCAACTCAGCGCGACACCGAATGCAACCAATCAGGATGATCAGCAGAACTACTCAAGGGCGATCGTGAAGCGGCTCGACGCAGAAGTCCTTCTCGATGCGCAGAACCAAGCGATTGGTGTACCAGCCAAATTTAATGGGTATGAATTGGGACTTCGGGCGGGTCAGATTCCGGGCGTCCGTAAAGTAAAGTGGCGTAAGGAGACTCCATCCTCTGGAGACCTGTTCCTCGCCACGTTTGGAAAACCGGAACGGATGATGGCGTGTGAATGCGAACGTTCTAATGAAACCACGCTTAACCAGGTATTTTTCCTGGTTAGTGATAAGGGGATTGGTGAGCGTATGGAGCAAAAGGAAAGTCGAGTGCGTCAATTGGCGGAATCCGAGTTGCCCGATGTTGAAGTAGTGGAATTGATATACTGGAGTGCCTTATGTCGCGCTCCAAACTCGGAAGAACTGCAATTTGGCGCAGCGTATTTAGCGAATATCGAAGAGAACGCGGCTCAGTCAGGAAAGATACCACCGACAGAAGCAACCGTGATTGGTCGACGTAAAAATCGTTCCCCTGATTTGTTGATTGATCGCACGGTTCGGACAGATGACCGGCTGAGCAATGTTCAGGATCTGACCTGGGCTTTATTAAATGCAAAAGAATTTGTTTTTAGACATTAGACATTCCGCTTAGGAGAGAGAGCCATGAAGACGTTATTAATTTCACTTTCAGTGAGCCTCTTGCTGGTGCTGGGCATGAACTCGGCCCAGGCGGGTATTTCTGATGGACGACTGGATGTCTATTGGGTGGATGTGGAAGGCGGAGCTGCCACGTTGATTGTGACACCTCAGGGAGAGTCGATTCTGATCGATACAGGAAATCCTGGTATCCGTGACCCTCAACGTATTTTCAAAATAGCAACCGAACAGGCTCGATTGATCAAGATAGATCATCTGATTACAACGCATTACCACCGTGATCATTACGGTGGGGCTTCTCAATTGTCTAAACTCATTCCGATCGGAACAGTTTGGGATAATGGTAAGTTTGAAGACATGCCTGATGATCCCGGAGAAGATTACTTCACTTTTAAGTCTGATGATCGAAAGGTCATAAACCCCGGCACTGAATTGCCCTTAAAGAAAAAAAAGGCAGCAACGCTCAGCAGGTTTATGCCATTGACGATGACCTGTCTGGGAACTCGTAAAACGTTCATTCCTCCGCCAAAGGGGACATCATCCAATAAAGCGATTTGTAAGACGGGACGTTCCAAAGATCGTGATGGTAGTGACAATGCAAACAGTGTCGTGATGCTATTGGAATTTGGTGACTTTCGATTCTATGACGGCGGAGATGTTACCTGGAATCAGGAAGCTAAATTGATATGTCCTGTCAATCTAATCGGGCGTGTTGATGTTTATCAGGTAACGCACCATGGATTGGATAGTAGTAATAATCCACTTGTGTTACGTAGCGTACGTCCTAGCGTAACGGTGATGAATAACGGGGTTACTAAAGGTTGTGCTCCGGAAGTATTTGCAACGTTGACGGCAACACCATCGATTCAAGCCATGTATCAAGTGCATAAAAACATGCGTCCAGATGGCCAGGTGAATAATGCTCCGGATGAATTCATCGCTAATCGCAAAGCAGATGAATGTGAAGCGAATTTCATCAAACTTTCAGTCGCTCCCAACGGAAAAACCTATGACGTCATTATTCCTGCCAATGACCATAAGGCTACTTATAAAACGGTGAAGAAGTAGTATGTCGATCAAGCGAACGTCTCCATTTCAGCTTCAGCACGACCTACTCGCCTCCCGCCGTCAGGCACTCAAAGTGGGCGGTGCCGGGATGCTTGGTCTGAATATGCCTGGGCTGTTGCAGGCGAGTGAAAGGTCAGCACTGATTAAGCCTCGGGCTAAACGAGTGATCTTTCTATTTCAGTGGGGAGGTCCCAGTCCGATTGATATGTTTGATATGAAGCCGGATGCTCCTGATGACATTCGCAGCCCATATCAATCGATTCAGTCGGCCCTGCCGGGACTGCCGGTCTGTGAGCACTTACCTCGCATGGCAAAGATCATGGATCGAGTTACGATCATTCGTAGTGTGCACCATAAGATGAAGCACCATAACTCGGCTGGCTATTATGCTTTGAGTGGACACGAACCTCCAAGTGATGATCAAAGATTGCGGGATTTGCCGGAACTCTATCCGGCTTACGGTAGTGTGGTCGATCGCCTGGCACCAAGCCGTGGTTCGATTCCTACCTTTGTGTCCTTCCCTCACGTGCTACGAGACGGTTCTATTACGCCAGGACAGCATGCCAGCTTTCTTGGAAAAGCGCATGATCCTCTATTCTTTAAAGAGGATCCAAATAGTGATGACTTCCAATTACCTCAATTGAGTGTTCCGGCAGATTTGGACTCAGATCGACTCACACGTCGTCGAGATCTGCAGAAGTTTATTGATAACCAAAGTCGGCTTCTCGACGACAACGAAAGCATCCGAGGCTTCGATCAATACTATGACAAAGCGTTGAACATGCTCACCAGCAGTAAAGTACGCAAGGCTTTTGATCTTAGTCAGGAATCCGAGGATGTTCGTGAAAAATACGGACGGACAACTTATGGGCAAAGCGTATTGCTGGCTCGCCGTTTAGCCGAGTCCGGGGTCAAGTTCACCACGGTCTATTTCTCTAACAGTATCGGAGGTCGTACGATCGGTTCCGGCGGTTGGGATACTCATGGGTTCGACGGCTCTCGCATGTATAAAATCGTCCACAAATATCACTTCCCAGTCACCGAACAAACCTTACCAACGCTTCTACTAGAACTCGAAGACCGAGGCATGTTGGATGAGACTCTGGTGGTGTGGATGGGGGAATTTGGAAGGACTCCGAAAATAAACAAAAACGAAAGTCGGGACCACTGGCCCAATTGCTATTCTGTGCTGCTCGCAGGGGGAGGTGTAAAACGTGGCTTTGTTTACGGCGCCTCAGATCGGTATACGATGGCTCCCGATGAGAACCCGGTAAAACCTGAGGATTTGGCAGCTACGATCTACTATCTCTTAGGAATTTCTCCTGACACCGAGATTCTCAATAAAGACAATCGCCCTTTACCTATCGGGGGACGAGTTATTACTGATGTGATTTCCGGTTAAATACCTAGCCATTGAACGATTTCGCCATTTAACCAGTTAGACAATTGGTCACGTTGGTCATGTGACCGTTAAGTAGCAGGGCTTTGGCTGGAATCTCGATCTCAAATGAAGTCTAATATCACCTGACGCAATAATGTTTGGAAACTCTATTTGGAGACCGGAGTGATGTCGAAATTGGACCGACGTGAGTTTGTAAAAAAGACCGGAGCAGCCTCCTCCGCATTCGCACTGTTTACTGTAGCGGGTACGAAATCGTCCCGGCAGGTATTAGGAGCGAACGACAGAATTCAGGTTGGAGTCGCAGGTATCAATGGCCGTGGTACATCACACATCGGAGGCTTTGCTCCGATGGATGGTGTGGAGGTAAGCTATCTAATTGACCCGGATACTAGACTCTTTGACTCACGTAGTAAAATGGTACGTGACAAAGGTGGTAACACACCAACCTGCGTCCAGGACATTCGAGAAGCTCTGGAAGATAAGAATCTCGATGTCATCACCGTTGCGACTTGTAACCACTGGCACTCGCTAATCACCATCTGGGCCTGTCAGGCAGGCAAGGATGTGTATGTAGAAAAACCAATTTCGCACAATGTCTTTGAAGGACGTAAATGTGTCGAAGCTGCCGCGAAGTATAAACGTATCGTACAGCATGGAACTCAGAATCGTTCCAGCCAGGGAAAAGCCAATGAAATTGCTGCTGTCCAATCCGGCAAATATGGAAAGCTGTTAGTCTCCAAAGGATATTGCTGTAAACCACGTTGGTCGATTGGACACAAACCGGTTGCCACACCTCCGAAGGAACTGGATTGGGATCTGTGGTTAGGTCCCGCGCCGTTACAGGATTATCACGGCAATCTACACACTTACAATTGGCACTGGTTCTGGGATACCGGAAACGGCGACACGGGAAATCAGGGCGTTCATGAAATGGACATTGCACGTTGGGCTATTAAAGACTCAACGCTGCCCAAACGCATCTGGAGTGTCGGGGGCCGTTATGTTCCCGGCGAAAAGGATCAGGGTGAAACACCCAATATGCAGGTCAGTGTCTATGAATATGAAGACGCGATTCTACTATTTGAAACTCGCGGCTTGGTAGGTAAAGAAGGTTCGCCTGAGCGGATGGTCACCAACGAATACTACACCACTGAAGGTGTCATCAAAGGTGGTTCTTTTTATGCCAACGGCAGCGATAAAGGAGAGCCCATTCGAGCCGAAGCAGATCCGGTTACACCGGGTGGTGCTTTTGGTAGCTTTATTCAGGCAGTACGCAGCCGCAAGAATGAGGACATTAACTGTGATGCGGAAGTGGCTCATTACTCGAGTGCTCTCTGTCATCTGGCTAATATTTCCTATCGTCTGGGTAAACGGGATTCGTTGCTCAAGGACGAGAATCCCTACAATAACAACGAAACGATTGTGGATTCTCTGGCTATGCTGAAACACAATCTAAAGGCAGTTAATATTGATCTGGCAGAGAATAACTATGCCATCGGACGTGACCTGAAATTTGATCCTGTGAAGGAGAAATTTATTGGGGACAAGCACGCGGACGCGATGCTAACACGGAAGTATCGAGCTCCGTACGTGGTGCCGGAACAGGTCTAAAACTATGATCACGTCAAGTCGCTGGCTGTCGTCAGTCGCTGTTATTTTGTTTTCAGCTTGTGCAGCCCAAGCCGCAGATAACGTATTTCAGGCTGGAGCTGCTCGGGTGGATGCGACTCCACAACATCTTCCTGCCATTGTAAATGGTTCTATGCTGGAACGCTTGGTGGAGGAGGTGAATGACCCGTTGCATGTCCGCGCTGTCGTGATGGATGATGGGGAAACCAAGATTGCCATGGTGCTGGTAGACAGTTGCATGATGCCACGTGACTTGCTTGATAAAGCGAAAGCCCAGGCTGCCGCTAAAACCGGGATCGCTGCGGAAAATATATTGATCTCGGCTACTCACTGTCATAGCGCGCCTTCTGTTATCGCTGTTCTAGGCACTGGCGTGGATGCTCGTTATGAGGCCTTTCTACCAGGCCAGATTGCTAAAGCAATTGAACAGGCAAACGCCAATCGACAACCGGCTCGGATTGGCTTTGCAATGGGTAGAGACGAAGTAAATGTCGCCACTCGCCGGTGGCTCATGAAAGAGGGAGTTGCACCAACAAACCGGTTTGGTGGCACGAAGAATGATCGAGCTCGTATGCACCCAGGTTACAATAATCCGGATGCGATTCGTGAAACTGGCCTGGAAGATCCGGATATCCCTGTCATCTCCCTGCAAACGCTTGCCGGTAAACAAATTGCCTTCATGTCGGCCTATTCGATGCATTATGCAGGAGCTCCGAATATTTCAGCAGACTATTTTGGGCTGTTTGCAGGAATTATTGAGGAACAACTTCCGTCAGGAGATGAGGGTCGTCCGACAGTTGCCATGATTGCCAACGGGACAAGTGGTGATACCTGGTTGGCCGATTACAAACGAAACGAACGGCGGAAATTCGACCGATTTAGTGTTGCTGAGGACGTAGCAGCGGCTGCCATGAAAGCGTATGGAACGATTGAGTATCACCAGTGGCTTCCGTTATCGATGAAGGAAAAAGAACTTGAAGTTGCCGTGCGTTTTCCGACGGCAGAAGAAGTCAGTGCCGCTCAGGAATTTGTGTCAGACTGGATTTCGATGCGTAAGCCTAAGACCACCGAAGAAGTTTACGCGCTTGAAACGATCATTCTTAGCAAGATGCCCAAGACCAGAAATATCACACTCCAGGCAATCAAGATTGGCACATTGGGTATTGGAGCCATTCCCAACGAGGTATTTGCAGAGACGGGACTTAGTATTAAGAAGTACAGCCCGTTTGATGCCACCTATACTATCTCGCTAGCCAATGGTGCCTTTGGTTATATCCCTCCCCCGGAACAACACGCTTTGGGCGGCTACACAACCTGGCGTGCGCGGAGTAGCTGTTTGGGTGTTTACGCCGAACCGTTGATTAAATACGAATTGCTCGAGCTGCTCGAGCAAGCTAAAGGTGTCGACAAATAATTGCCGGCAGGTAGTCTAAACAGCGTTGTGAATGCTGGTATATTGATTTGCACAAGTCCTATACTCCTCACTCATGAATTCTTTTGGAGAACAAAATGTCTCGCCGAGTAAACCTTCTTGCATTGTTGTTGGTTTTCACCATGACTATCGCTGCCCAGGCCAAAATGAAAGCTCTGATTATTGAAGGGCAAAACAATCATGGTGTTTGGCCAAAAACTACTCAAATGATGAAAGGGTATTTGGAGGAAACAGGGTTGTTTCAGGTCGGCGTGGCCACGACGGCCAAGAGTGGATCGGACCCGGACTTTGCACCGACCTTTACAGATTATGACGTAGTGGTTTCGAACTACAATGGAGCTCACTGGCCAGAAGCGACTCAGAAGGCTTTCATTGAATACATCAAAGGTGGTGGCGGATTTGTCGTCGTACATGCTGCTAACAATGCCTTTGGAAATTGGAAGGAATACAACGAAGCGATTGGCCTAGGAGGCTGGGGTGGACGGAACGAAAAGTCAGGGCCGTACATCTATGTAAATACCGATGGCAAATTAATCCGTGACACATCTCCAGGACGTGGTGGGAATCACGGATCTCAACACCCATTCGTCGTGACGGTCCGAAACAGTGAACATCCAATCACTAAGGGTATGCCAGGTGCCTGGTTACATGAAAAAGACGAACTCTATGATCTATTGCGTGGGCCGGCGGAAAATATGACCGTGCTGGCAACTGCTTATGGATCTAAGGACTTTGGTGGTACAGGACGTCACGAACCAATGATCTTCACTGTAGATTATGGTAACGGCCGCGTCTTCCATACTCCCATGGGGCATGGCATCTATTCGCAGGAGTGTGTTGGATTTATTACGACGTTGCAGCGAGGTGCAGAGTGGGCAGCAACTGGTAAGGTGACTCAGAAGATTCCTAAGGATTTTCCAACGATGGACAAAATTTCAAAACGTCCAAGTGGCAACTAAAGCGGAATTAAAATTGACCAACTAGCTCCGGAGTTAATCGGATTGGTAATAGCCCGAGGGTTAGATCCTCGGGCTTTTGCTATTAACAGGGTAATGCAGCTCGGAATATCAACTCGTCCGGATTTAATTCTTGAATTAGAATAGAAGTATCAATTTCTGAAATCCTTCCTGGCAGGTACTGCGTTAGGTGATTCGACGAACCTCCATTTATACCGCACTGGTGAGCTTGGCGTTAGTTTCGACTCAGGCCATTGCACAACAGATAGACTTCGAGAAGCAGGTATGGCCAATCCTGCAATCAAACTGCTTTGATTGTCATGGTGAGGCGATTCATGAAGGTAATTTAAGACTGGATGCTAAAACGCTTGCTTTTCGAGGTGGAATTACCGGGATCGGCATTGTGTCTGGTAAACCAGACCAAAGTCCACTTTACCTTCGTCTGGTAACAGCAGCAGAAGGGGAACGAATGCCGGCAGAAAGGGAAGCTCTGGCGGAAGATCAAATTGATGTCATTCGCCAGTGGATTGAACAAGGAGCTAAGTGGCCGGATTCTGTCGGTTCGGATGCGACCGAAATCAGCAGACACTGGGCCTATGTTTCACCATCTCGTCCGGAACTCCCAATGGTTTCTGACTTTCAATGGCCTCTCAATCCACTTGATTATTTCATATTACAAAAGCTGGATTCAAAGGGCATCAGTCCTTCATCAAGGATCGATCAGCGTCGATTAGTTCGCAGAGTCTACCTGGATCTCGTTGGATATCCGCCTACCTATGAGCAAGTTGAGCATTTTGTTAATGACAGCTCTCCTGATGCTTATCAAAAGTTGGTGGAAGGGCTTCTCGCTTCTCCTCAATATGGAGTGCGATGGGCTCGTCCATGGCTCGATTTGGCTCGCTATGCAGATAGCAATGGGTATCAGGCCGATCAATACAGAAACGTATGGCCTTTCAGAGACTGGGTGATTAATGCATTAAATAACGATATGCCGTTCGATCAGTTTACGATTGAACAAATTGCCGGGGACCTGTTGGACGAACCTACTCAGTCCCAGCAGATTGCGACCGGGTTTCATCGGTTGACGACACTCAATGTAGAAGGAGGAACTGATCCGGAATTAAGTCGGCTCAATCAGGTGATCGACCGGGTCAATACCACCGCCACTGTTTGGCTAGGTTCGACGATTGAGTGCTCGCAGTGTCATAACCACAAATACGATCCATTCAGTCAGAAGGAGTATTACGAGTTACTTGCCTACTTCAATAACACGCCCATAGAAGTCAGCGGGAAGAGCTCAGCCTTTAACTTCTATGGCCCGACGATTAATGTAAACCGTTCTCTGAAAGAGCGACGAAAATATATTGCTGCTGAAGAAAAGAAGCAATCAGTCCAGAAAGACCTGGAAAAAGTAACGGCTCAGTTCGACGAAGGATACGGGCAGTGGCTTCAGGAAATGAAGACACAGTCTACCGAATCACAAGAGTGGCATATACTCCGAGCTACTAACGCGGTGTCGACTAATGGAGCGACATTGAAAATCCTCGAAGATCATTCCGTTCTATCCACAGGTGAGAACCCTGATAAAGACGTCTATGAAATTGAGTTTACATCGGACTTGCCCGAAATTACTGGTTTCAAATTGGAAGCCCTGACTCATGACGAATTGCCTGGAAAAGGGCCGGGGCGATTTACCGCCGAACGCCCCAATTTTGTATTACAGGAATTCACTCTGCATCACGGTGGTAATGTTCTAAAACTCAGTGATGCGTTAGCTGACTTCTCGCAAACTAATTTTGAAGTTAGTAAGGCAATCGATGGTGATGAGAGTACGGCCTGGGCAATTGCTCCTCAATTCTCGAAACCACACTCTGCAGAGTTTTTGATCCAGGAGGCGATTGAATCTGACAGTCCGATCACATTGAAAGCGCGACTGGTAATGAATTATGGAGGCAGCCGAGTGATTGGACGTGTGCGGTTGTCTGCCATGACTGGTCAACGAAAATCCAATGCTCCTTCTAAGCGAATTTTGGATTTAGCTGCCAAACTTGAGCGAAATGCCAAAGAAGAGCAGGAATTACATAATGCTTTTCTGAAGTTACAACCCGAGTACGTGCAGGCACAGAAGGCGGTTACAGACGCAGAAAAAGCACTGCTTGCGTTACAGGCTCCGACTGCTCTGGTGATGTCCGAGATGGAGAAGCCGCGTGAAACTTATCTCCTGATTCGAGGTGAATACAAAAACAATGGAGATCGAGTTTTGGCATCTACGCCGTCGATTTTGCATGCTCAATTAGAGGAAGATTCTGAACAGCGAGATCGATTAGAGCTGGCTCGGTGGTTGGTCTCGCCGGAAAATCCTCTAGTCGCCAGAGTGACGGTCAATCGTTGGTGGGCTGAATTCTTTGGTAAAGGTATGGTGGTGACCGAAGAAGACTTTGGTAGTCAGGGTGATCTACCAACGCATCCGGAGTTACTGGACTGGCTTGCGGTGGAATTCATGGAACAAGGTTGGTCGATGAAACATATTCACCGCTTGATTGTCAACTCAGCGACTTATCAACAAAATTCTAAAGCACGTCCTGATTTACAGGAGTTGGATCCCACTAATCGATGGTTAGCCAGAATGCCACGTATGCGTATGAGTGCCGAAGGGATTAGAGATACCATGTTACAGATTAGCGGTTTGCTGGAATTACAAATGGGCGGCGAGCCGATCTATCCTCCCCAGCCTGCAGGTATCTGGAGGCATGTGGGACGTAACGCTCCCAAATACAATACGAGCCAACAGACCGATCGTTATCGACGGGGAGTTTACGTTATTTGGCGTCGGAGTGCACCGTACCCGGCCTTCACCAATTTTGATGCTCCTGATCGAACCTCTTGCGTGGTCAGCCGTAGTCGTACAAACACTCCGCTTCAGGCTTTAACTCTACTCAACGATCCAATGTACTGGGAAATGACTCAGGCATTGGGACAGCATCTTCATCAGAGGCAGCGAGATGGAGCTGTCAGCTTACGAGAGATGGTGTCCTATGCATTTATGCGTACGGTTTCCCGCAAACCGAGTGAGCGGGAAGTGGATATTTTATCCAACCTGTATATTGAAACGGTCGCCCAACTCTCAGACCGTCCTGCAGATTTAATGGAGTTAGTAGGGCAAAAGGACAAATCTGCTTCGGCAGAATTGGGGGCCTGGTATTACTTGGCCAATGTACTGTTAAATCTAGACGAGACGATTACGAGGAATTAGTAATGACCAAGGATCTCAATCTGGAATTAACTCGTCGCGAGCTGTTTCGCACTGGAGGAATGGGCCTGGGGGCGTCTGCGTTAATGAGCCTGCTAGGCAATGACGTGGGAGCGACAGAACCCTCATTTGATAATCCGTTGAGGGCTCGACACAGTGATTATCCAGCCAGGGCCAAAAGTGTTATCTACATCCACATGATTGGAGCACCCAGCCAGTTAGATTTATATGTGGATAAGCCCAAGCTGCGAGAAATGACTGGGGAGCTCTGTCCGGAAGAGTTGTTTAACAGTCAGCAGTTTGCCTTCATTCGCAGTCGTCCCAAAATGTATGGATCTCAGTTTAAGTTCCGCCAGTTTGGTGAAAGCGGCCAGACTTTTTCCGAGTTGATTCCGGAAATTGGCGCTTTGGCAGACGATATCGCCGTGATTGAAACGATGCATGGCGAGCAGATTAACCACTCTCCAGCTCAGTTATTTATGCAAACAGGGTTCGGTCGGTTTGGAAGGCCTAGCATGGGATCCTGGGTGACCTATGGACTAGGAAGCGAAAATGAGAATCTACCTTCGTTTGTCGTGATGGTAACCGGAAGTGTAGGTGGTGCTGGTAACAGTATGTGGGGCAGTGGATTCCTCCCCACGATTTATCAAGGCGTTGAATTTCGCGCATCAGGGGATCCCGTGCTATTTCTCTCGAATCCTAGGGGAGTTAAGAAGGCAGACCGCCGGAAGATCGTCGATACGATTAATCAACTCAATCGGGAACAACTGCTCGACTTGGGTGATCCGGAAATTGCCACTAGGATTGGCCAGTACGAGATGGCGTATAAAATGCAGTCCTCAGTACCAGACTTAATGGATACAAGCGGAGAGACTGAAGACACGCACGCTTTGTATGGTTCAAAACCGAACGCGACAGGATTTGCGAATAATTGTTTGCTTGCACGACGTTTGGTTGAGCGTGGTGTAAGGTTTGTACAGCTCTTTGATCAGGGTTGGGATCACCATAGCAATATCGAGAAGTCCATCCAGAATAAAGCCAAATCGGTAGATCAACCAATTGCTGCACTACTCAAAGATCTCAAGCAACGCGGGTTGCTGGATGATACCCTGGTCATCTGTGGTAGTGAATTTGGGCGAACCCCCATGGTACAGGGGGCATTGAGCAGCGCCGGCCGAGATCACCACAAAGACTGTTTTTCTATTTGGATGGCAGGTGGTGGGGTCCGTGGCGGTGTGCGGGTAGGTGAGTCCGATGACTTGGGATTCTCGATTACCAAAGATCCGGTCTCTGTCCATGACTTTCATGCAACCGTTTTACATCTTTTGGGAATGGACCACACGGCATTAACTTACAAGTATCAGGGACGTCAATTTCGACTGACAGATGTGGCAGGTGAACCTGTCCAGCAGATATTGTCATAGAAATCAGACTCATAATTCACTTTTCTCAAAACGTGAATTACGGGATAATGAGCATAGCAGGAAAGTTTGGTTTGAATTCCTCCAAAGGAAGTTTATGAGTCGTTTTTTCTCAATCATCATGTTGGCGGCAGTTTGTTTGTCCCCGTCGTTGGATGCAGCTGACCAGTTAATGGAAGTTCGTACACTGCGACGTCCGGTGGCGTTAGAGCACTTGTCAGATTTAGATCAGTTGGTTGTTCTCAATCAACGCAGTGCTTCCCTATCGTTCTTTAACCTCACTGATCGACAAGTGGTTAATGAAGTAGCGTTAGGTGGTAAGCCAACGGATATGGAGGTTATCACTGGGACGAATATTATCGCGATCACCAATGAAGCGACCCACCTTGTCAGCCTGTATGAGGTGCGTGACAACTCAGTAGCACCTCTGGCAGATATTCAGGTTTGTGCTTATCCACGCCATCTACAGTATGAACCCAATCAAGGTCTACTCTTTGTCAGTGGAATGTGGTCTCGGCAATTAGCCGTTTTAAAAGTGAATCCGAAGCATCCGTCGGAATCTGAATTGTTGCAAAAGCTGGATATGGAGTTTACTCCGCATAATATTGTCTTCCTGCCTGATCAAAAACATATGGTTGTAGGAGACTGTTTTGGTGGCAATCTCATGCTGTTTGATATCGAACACGCGGTGCAGGGAAATGTGAAAGCTTTAGGTAAACGAGTATTTCCTGGCCACAATGTCAGGGGCTTACAGATTAGTGCGGACGGAAAAATGTTAATCGTCGCGCATCAAATGTTAAATGAACTAGCCCATACAGTTAGAAATGACGTGCACTGGGGACTGCTGATGTCCAACGATCTGCGTTGGCTGAAAGTGGAAAGCGTACTCAAGGGTGGAGAGGAGCTATATACAGGAGCTCATATGCATCCTCTTGGCGAAGCCGGTAACGCGACTGGAGACCCATCTCAGGTAACTGTCTCTAACGATGGGATCGTCGTCGTAACATTGGGAGGCGTGGGAGAGATTGCATACGGTAAAGAAGACGACTTTAGCCTGCAACGACTACCGGTTGGTCTACGTCCGGTGGACCTGAAAATCGATGAGGCGCGGGGACTCGTCTATGTTGCCAATATGTTTGGTGATTCAATTTCCGTTGTGAATTTGGAAGAGCAGGAATCTCTGGAGTATTCACTTGGTAAACAGCCAGAGTTGACCGAAGCGGATAAAGGTGAATTGTTGTTCTTCAATGCAAAGTTGTCTCATGATGGCTGGATGAGCTGCAATAGCTGTCATACCGAAGGTCACACGAACGGGATGGTGAATGACAATTTCAGTGATAAGTCGTTTGGAGCTCCCAAACGTGTCTTTTCGTTACTGGGTAAATCGGGCACAGCACCGTTCGCCTGGAACGGTCAGGCGAAAGATTTAGAACAGCAGATTCAAAATTCGTTACGTATTACGATGCAAATGGATGACGAGCCAACACCTGAACAGTTGAAGCAGATTGCGAAGTTCGTCTCGACACTCCAACGTCCTCCTTCGATTGACGTGGCACGAGGCAGTGTGGACACGCAGGCGATCCAACGTGGTAAGCAGGTGTTCATGCAAAGTAACTGCCATAACTGTCACGCACCTCCCACTTATACAACAAAGGAGTTATTTGACGTTGGGCTAACTGATAAGGAGGGGAACACGGCATTTAACCCTCCGAGTCTAATTGGCGTTGGGCAACGCGTGCATTTCTTTCACGATAACTCAGCTAAGACGCTTGAAAGTGTATTTACCAAGCATGGTCATCCGGCGGGTGAGTTCGGTGGCAACGAGTTGAATGACGATCAAGTGCGTGACCTGGTTCAGTTCCTTAAGAGTCTTTAGGCACATTGATGCAGTTGGAGCTCCTTCTTCATGCTCCACGGTTGTAACGAGAATGACTGGCCTTGTCTCGACGTATCAAATCTCGGTACTCTACGCTCGAATCTGTTTCTTGAATTCTATCGAGCGAAGTAATGCGTCTCTGGTTATTAGGCATGATGGTCATTTCTATCCTGAGTTTTTCAGGCTGTAGGAATAATCCGCGTGTTACCAGGGAACTCGAGCAAATGGGAAGTCAGCGACGTGCGTTGGAAGATCAGATCTATGATCTTCAATATGAATACGATAAAAAGGCTGTTGAGGCGAGTCGTTTACAGCAAGAAAATGCCAGTTTGCGGGCTGAGTTAGAGCAGGCAAAATCGGCGTCCATTGAAGCCGAAACAGGCGAGGGTGGTCCGGCATTAATTGATTTGAGTGCTGGTGAGCAACGCGCTCGTATTGAGCCACAGAAGCAGATTGAATCTATTCACCCTGTAAGTCATGCTGCCTTTACAGACAAGCCACAAAGGTCGACTTCGGATGTACAGAGTCTTGAAATCAATAAACTACGTTCGGTATTCCGTGATGCCGACAGCAATGGTCTGATCGATACGATTGTTCTCCATATTACTCCGCAAAATCAGGCAGGTGATTACATTCCACATGCTGATTATGTGGATGTGGTGATTCGACATAACGATGCAACAGGTAAGCTAGTGGCTCAGTGGAAAATTGCTCAGCGTCAAGTCAAACGTATTATGGAGACGTCGATCTACAAACAGACGATTCCATTGGAGTTGAAGCTATCGGGGGAACTTGAGGATACCGTTCGCCTCTTTGTTGATGTGCGTTATGGCACACGCGGACATGGACAATCCGGTGTCCTAACTTCGAAGGGGATCAGTACTTCTCGTTCCGATTGGACGCCATATCGATAAACATCTTCAGTTCTTGTGGCTGAATGATAGACACGATGGTTTGTAGGCAGGCATAGAAAAAAGCTGGGATGCGATATCCCAGCTTTCTTGTTTTCAGCCTAAATATTGGAACGACGAATTGGTTATGCCTCACCCATCGTGGAAACGACATTGTCGATCAGCCCATATGCTTGGGCTTCATCGGCAGACATAAAGTTGTCACGATCTGTGTCAGCTTCGATCGTGGCAAGGTCTTTTCCAGTGTGCTTGATAAGGATTTCGTTAAGCTTATCCTTCGTCTTTTGGAATTCTTTCGAGTGGATCAGAATTTCCTCAGCCGTTCCTTGCATCCCTGCTAGCGGTTGGTGAATCATGATTCGTGAGTTTGGCAAGGCATACCGTTTTCCATCGTGACCTGCAGTCAGCAACAGGGCGCCCATAGAGGCTGCCTGACCGATACAGTAGGTGGCGACATCACAGGTGATGAACTGCATTGTGTCGTAGATTGCTAATCCTGCACTTACACTTCCTCCGGGTGAATTGATGTAAAAATGAATATCCGCCTTGGGATCGTCAGATTGCAGGAATAGTAATTGAGCGACAATGGCGTTGGCAACTTCATCATTCACGCCGGAGCCCAGAAAGACGATTCGGTCTTTTAGCAAGCGGCTGTAAATGTCATACGCGCGTTCGTCGCGTCCGTTCGATTCAACGACATAAGGAATAGGAGGCATAGAAGCGTTCTCCGTAGTTGGTGTACTTAAATTGTATTACTCAGACTTCTCTTCTTTTTCGTCAGCGCTGCCGCTGTCTCGTTCGGCAGGTTTTCTGAGTAGGTCATCGACCACTCCATATTCAACCGCTTGCTGAGCCGTAAGGAAGAAGTCACGATCGGTATCCTGGGCAATATCCTCTTTGGATTTACCACAGGCATCCGCCAGGATCTGATTGAGTACTTCGCGGTTGCGAAGAATTTCATCTGCCTGGATGTTGATATCACTGATTTGTCCACTGACGCCACCGTACGGTTGGTGCATCATCACACGGGAATGCGGAAGTGCAAAGCGTTTTCCCTTGGTCCCGCCGGCCAGTAATACAGCAGCTCCACTCGCCGCCTGTCCGACACAGTAGGTGGCAACAGGGCAGCTGAGGATTTGCATTGTGTCAAAAATGGCGAGTGTCGCAACGACACTTCCACCGGGCGAATTGATATAGAAGTGGATATCTTTATTGCGATTTTCACTTTGCAAATAAAGCAGCTTCATAACGACTTCGTTTGCATTTCCCGTGTGAATTTCTCCTTGAAGAAAAACGATGCGGTTTTCGAGTAGCAAGTCGCCCAGTGTGAGTTGGCGTTGTCGTTGTACGTTTTGGTAACTGTAAGAATTCGTCTCATCCAGATAATGAGGAGTGGAGAGGTCACCTGGAAGAGGTGCCTGTCCGGCAGCGTTCTGATTATCTGTGAATTGCTTGAAGTTCATAAATCCTGTCCATTGGTCAAAGGGTGGCTCATTGGCGTCAATTATGCCACATCCGAGCTTTTTTGGGGAGGTAGGATTGAGGGCAAAATCGTCTGGTTGGGAACATATTAATTCAATAAAAAACGTCAGCGGGCAAAAACCTGCTGACGTTGCTATTTGTAGTCGGAATTATGTCCCGAAGACTATGCTTCAGGAGCCTCTTCTTCCGTATCTGCGTCCTCGGCTACTTCTTCTGCAGGACTGTCATCCGCGGGAGCTTCTTCATTTGCTTCTGCTTCGGTAGCGACTTCTTCCGTTTCAGGTTTATCTTCATCGGCAGGACGGCTACCAGGTTGAACTCCACTGATCGCTCCGGACAATGCGAAGGTATCTTCGTTTTCATCCGCTGGAAGATCCGTTTCAGTGAAATTGGCTTCTTCCGTAATTAGCTCGATGGCCTGACGTTCGATGATTTGATTTCGCAGAGCGTCCATGTCACCACGCTTCTCCAGCTGAGCTCGGATTCGACGAGGCGAGGTTTGTTGTTGCATTGCGATGATGAGGATTTCTCGTTCGATGTCCTCCGGAGTAGCTTCCAGATCGTTCTGTTCAGCAATTCGTTCCAGAATGAAGTGCTCTTTGAGTGCCTTTTCCGTACTTCCGAGCAGGTTTTGCTGGAGGCGATTGATATGGCGACGAATTTCTTCATCCGGGAATCCACTGGCCTGCAGTTCAAGAATCGAACGTTGTAGTTCGCGTTGTGACTGGCGGCGAAGCAGCTGGGGTGGAAGTTCCCAATTAGCCTCGGCAGTGAGCAGTTCGGTGATCTGACCTCGCGTACGTTGTTGCTGATGGTAATTTAATTGGCGTTCCAATTCTTCACGTACAGCATTTTTGAGATCTTCTTCGCTTTCAAAGCCGCCTACCTCTTGGAGAAACTCGGGTGTGAGTTCCGGAGCAGACGTACGTTTGACACTGTTGATGGTAACGGCTGCGGTATATTCTTTTCCGGCGAGTTCTTCATCGTCCAGTGATTCACTGAGTTTGGCTGTCGTGTCTTTGCTATCACCGGCAGAAGCACCGATGACTAAATCCCCAAAACCTTCAATTGAACCGTCAGCAAAGGATAGGTTTCCACGTACAATTACATTTTGTTCGCTGAATGTAGAAGCAACATCGTCACCATCTTTGAATTCGATAGAAACATTTACGGTGTCACCGGCTTCGATGGCACCTTCTACTTCTTCAACGTCGCCGTAGCGTTGCAGTAATTCGGTTGCACGATTATCTACTTCTTCATCACTGTATTCGTGGACAACTTTTTCGAGATCGAGGCCTTTCCATTCAGGCATATCAAACTCAGGTCGTACTTCTACATTGAATTCAAATGTGAGATCACCATCTTCGGGCATTTGAACCGCTTCGAAATTGAAATCAGGTTCGCTAATAGCCGAAAAATCCTGTTCGTCGGTGACCTGAGTCATCGCGTCCATGATCAGAGAGCCTTTGACCTGATCGACCACATCGCTTTTGAATCGTGATTCAACAAGCTTTCTTGGGGCGCGTCCGATACGGAAACCTGGGATTTGAGCTTTAGGCATCAAGTCGCTATAGGCTTCGTCTTTGTATTTTTCAATGTCAGCAGCGGAGACAGTGACAATCACGTGGCGTTCGCACGCTCCGACTTCATTGACTTCGACTTGAACATCCAGACGTTCGTCTTCTTCTTGTTCCGCATCGACACCGGTTTCTTCCACCTGGTCTTCGACTGCTTCATCGTTTGCTACCGTATCCAGAACTTCTTCTGGTACTTCATTTGCTTCTTGATTTGTGTCTTGGTCTGACATTTTCCAAACCTGTTTCTTAGTGAACGTCTCCGCCGATCGCGGAAATCCGTTTTCCCCATAAAGCAAGAATGACACGTCCTCTTAACGTGTCATTTTCCCTTATAGATTTGTTATTCGTCCAAAGCGTCGACTTTGAACGTTGCTCATTTGGCCTCATTCGGTGAAATGTCATCCTGCAATTCACATTAGAGTGAGGAAAAAGAGCGGCTGATGGGATTCGAACCCACGACAACAACGTTGGCAACGTTGTGCTCTGCCAACTGAGCTACAGCCGCTTAATTGGCGTGTTTAAGGAGGAAACCCCCTAGAAACACTAAAATACCCTTAACAGGTTCTGTTAGTTTAACTCAGCAACCCAACAGGCTAAAGGGGGACTAACCTGTGAAAATCAAAGTTTTTTCATTGGTAAATCCACCTAACATCTATCGGTCCTTCCCAGGGAAGAAGACAGCAGACTCTGACAGTTTTTACCTCTATCAAGACGATTTTTGACTGATTTCAATTCGACCTGTCTTGCTCATTACGACAACTTGAATCAAACGCCTCAATTATGAGTAGGCCGAATTCGACTGTTCCTTGTCCGAGTGTTACTTGTCGTAGATGTTTGGATACATAGAGTACCCGTTTGGCTACTTGAAGGACACATTAAGTCGTAGTATGGGGATTGAGAAAAACCTATTTTATTAATTGTCGAGGCTAACTTCGATGGCTAAACTTAGACTTTGTAATTAATTCTATGTAGATCGGTGTAATTACGCTCGATTGCATAAACACGCATTGATATATAGATATCATTATAAATTGAAGTCGACTCGGAATTCTTGATAACTCAAAACGAGAAATCTTTTCCAGTTTACTTGTCTTAATCATTCCTCCAAAAGACGTCTCCCCATGAATGTAGATTTCACTGTGTTCAAAGAAGGTCAAGCACTTAAGACGATTAATGTTGCCTTGCCTGTGGTAATTGGCCGCGGTACTGATTCCACCCTAACAATTAAGCATCCTCTGTTGAGTCGTCGGCATTGCGAAGTGTATGACGAAAATGGTCAGGTTATGGTAAAGGACCTGGCTTCACTTAACGGGACGTTTGTAAACGAATCACGAGTTGAAACATCTCTATCATTGAGTTCCGGTGCGAAGCTTAAGTTGGGTTCGGTAGAAATGCAGGTTGTTTTTGAAGGTGGTGAAGCTGGCGATGCCGCTGAAGCCGATTTTGATATGGGAGCTGTGGCTGCCGCTCAGACAGAGCCACTACCGGTTGCCGATGACACACCAGCCGAAGCTGAAGATGCGGCTTTTGATCTGGGTGATTTCGAAGTGAGTGAGCCTGTAGCTGATGAAAGTCCTGCCGTTGTTGGAGATGCAGTGGCTGAAGCGGAAAGTCTGGATCTTGGTGACTTTGAAGTGGGAGCTCCCGAAGTAGCCCCTGCAGACGATATGCTGGATTTAGGTGATTTCGAAGTCGCTGCCCCCGCAGCAGATCCTGGGGAACCTGAAGCTCAGGTGGAACTTCCTTCATTAATGGAACTCGCTGGTGGTTTAGATGAAGAGGTAGCTGAAGCTGCTGCGGCTGCGGAAGCGACTCCAGCTGAACCAATTGCCGAGGCAGATGCACCAGCAGACCCTTGGGCTCCACCAACCGAAAATCAAGTCTCCTCAGATGATGATGACTTAGATGCGTTCTTAGCCTATTTGGGTTAATCGCCTCTCCGGCTTAATACATTAATCCGCGACCTCCGCGATACGCATCCCCTGAGAATTTCTGGCTTGTTTCGACCGCCGACGTTTCTAAGATTTACTGTCGTTGCCGGATCGAGGTTTCGAGTGATTGGGATGACCTCAGACTAGACAGGCTTAGAGGGTCAGTTGTCGTGGTCGTCTTATGACCAAACGGATTACCCCCCCTGCTCTTTGGTAGACGTTACAATCAAGGGACAGTCGCCAGCCACATCGCTAGTTACATCGTCAGCTACAAGTCTTCTGGCCACCGTCCTGCCTCACCTATGAAAGAGAACTTAGCATGAGATCTTCGTACCTTCTTCTTGCATTCACGTTTGGCCTGCTTTCCGCGACCGTTAAAGCTCAGGAAAAGGAATACTCGAATCACTTAGTGAATGAGACGAGTCCTTACCTTCTTACCCACGCCCACAATCCGGTGGATTGGTATCCCTGGGGGGAAGAAGCTTTTGAAAAGGCAAAGAAGGAAAAGAAGATGATCTTCCTCTCGGTTGGTTACTCCAGCTGTCACTGGTGTCACGTCATGGAACGTGAATCTTTTGAAGATGAGGAGATTGCAGACTACCTAAATCAGCACTACGTCTGTGTGAAAGTCGATCGTGAAGAACGTCCCGATGTCGATCAGGTTTATATGACTGCTGTTCAGGCTTTAACCCGACGCGGTGGATGGCCCATGAGTATGTTTCTCCATCCGGATGGCAGGCCGTTTACAGGCGGTTCTTATTTTCCCGCTCGGGATGGAGATCGAGAAGGACTCCCTGGCTTCCTTACAGTCATTAAACGCCTGCAGACTATCTGGACGGATCAACCGGAGTTGGTGGAGCAACAAGCAGAGCAGGTGACTCAGGCAGTCAAGTCCGAGTTAGAGGCGCGGATTCCTCGCTCCCTCATTCCACTAACTTCAGATGTGCTGGATAAGACGACCGCTTCTCTGGGAGAAGAATTTGACCAGCAATGGGGAGGGTTTGGCTACAGTATTGCTAACCCGAATGTTCCCAAGTTTCCAACCCCAGGTAATCTTGAATTCCTGGTCTATCGAGTGCTTGAGCTTCGTGCGTTAGGGGAAGAAGACGAAAAGGAACTCGCGATGCTTACAACTCAATTGGATTACATGGCTTTAGGGGGTATTCGGGATCACCTGGGAGGTGGTTTTCACCGCTATAGTGTGGATCGGTTTTGGCATATCCCACATTTTGAAAAGATGTTGTATGACAACGGGCAACTGGCTTCAATCTATGCAGCAGGCTTTAAGCTGACCGGCAATATTGAATACAAACAAGTGACAGATGAATTGTTGGGATTTGTGACGCGGGAGATGACCGACGAGGCAGGTGGTTTTTATTCTGCATTAGATGCTGACAGCGAGGGTGAAGAAGGGAAGTTTTATCGGTGGTCTCGAGAGGAAATCAAAGCCGAGTTGACAGACCAACAGTATCGGGATTTTGCTGATATCTATGGCATAACGGACGATCCGAATTTTGAAGAGCACTTCTACACCTTATTGTTGAAGTCCTCCGTTTCACAGATTGCCAAAGAACGAGCGGTTGAACGTGCAGTACTGGAGGCGAAGTTACAGCCGATTCGAGAGCAGTTATTAGGACTTCGGGCGAAACGTGTACGCCCTTTGCTAGACACCAAGATTCTTGCAAGTTGGAACGGGTTAATGATTCGGGGCTTCGCCGATGCAGGACGATTGTTAGAGAACAAACAATATATTGAAATCGCCGCGAAAGCAGCAGATTTTGTTGTTGGGCAGATGAAGGATGAGAAAGGGCACCTGTTACATAGCTACAACAAAGGGCAAGCCCGATTCAATGCATACCTGGCCGACTATGCCTATATGATTGAGGGCTTACTGGCATTACATCGAGCCACCGCAAACAAAAAGTGGTTAGACCATGCAGAGACATTGATGGCACAGCAACTTGAACGGTTTTGGGATCGGGCAGGCGGAGGGTTCTTCTTCACTGCGAGTGATCACGAGCGACTTATCGCCCGAGCAAAGAATCCAGTCGATAGTGTCCGTCCGTCAGGTAACTCAGTTTCTGGGCAAAACTTACTGTACCTATATAAAGTCACCAAAGATGAGAACTATCTGGACTATGCCCGGAAAACTCTCGATAGTGTGTCCGGTATCATGTCCTCCTCGCCGTCAGCCTCTCCACGTATGGCAATTCTCGTGAATGAGCTGATTAAGTTAGACGAGTAATCGCTATCTGAATTCAAATCTTCTTTCAGATCAGTTCCCGTCAGTTTTTCCCTCGTCAGTGTTTCCGTTGAATAGATAGTAGATAGGAATGCTGAGAACGAGGAAGCCGATGCTGATGGCACTTACCTGTAGGTCGTCGAATGCAATTAAAGCGAGAAAGATCGCATTCATTACTAGGGCAATCGCAGGAAGCACGGGGTATCCGGGAACGTGATAGGGACGCCTCGTATCGGGCTCCAATTTCCGAAGTATGAAGACTGCACCGAGTGTCATAAAGATGAACATGGTCGCGCTAAACACAGCGATGTTAGTTAACTGGTCAAAGATGTCGCCGGCGGTATTGAGATTGCGATTGGAATCATTGCCATCCGCTCCGAGGCCAGCGAATAGAACCAGACAGGTCACGATCAGGAAGACCGACATGCTGGTGATGCCCTGCCCGATAATCGCGACATAAGGAGCTTTTGTCTTAGCGTGGACTTTCGCAAAGGACGGAATAAACATCCGATCACGAGCCATCGCAAATAAGACTCGCGGAGGAGTCAGGAAGCCGGTGTTCAATGCGCTGAGGGCACTTACTAGGATGACGGCACTGATAAGTTTGTTGCCAAACTCGGCCAGATGTCGACTAAATGGAGAGAGGTAAGTGCTGACAGCTTCCTGGGGTATGTCTCGCAATGGGTCTTCTTTAATGGCGACCATTTCATCCAGAGCAAATACGCCGTGAAAGGCAATGTTTACAGCGATGTAAATCACCATTAGCACAATAGCCCCACCAATTAATGCGAAGGAGAGGTTTTTTTCCGGTTCTTTAATTTCCTCAGCTACACTGGTTACCATCCATCCTCCGGAGTAGGCCCACATTACGCTGAGCATGACGGCTGTGAACATTTGGACAACCGAGTGCGAAGGTCCGGTTGATTCTTTGGCCGTGGTTAGGTTACTCAGTGAAAACGTATCTGTGTCGCTGATGCCGGCTATAAAGGGAAGAAGGGCGATGCCTACCAGGACCGTCACCTTGACGATGGTAGTGATGTTCTGGATCACTCCTCCCCAGATGACACCTAAGCAATTAATGGTTGTAAGTGTTGCTTGCAGTCCTAGGACAATGGCAATGATTTCAATGGTTGAAAACTCTACTTCCAACACCCCGCCCAACGTGATGGTGAAATAGACCGCTAATGCGGAATTTGCAGTCGAGCAAAAGAAAATGGACTCGTTCCAGCCAGACAGAAAAGCAGGCAAGCGTCCATAAGCCTGGCGGATATAAACATAGGTACCACCTGCTTTGGGCATCATCAGACTTAACTCTGCAATGCAAATAGCGGTTATGAGTGTAATCACGCCTCCAGCAAGCCAGCCGATCATGATGAGCGTCACGCTGTCGCTAGCAGCGGCGTTGGCGGCAGGTTTCGCGAAGATTCCTGACCCGATGACAGCTCCGACCATCATGGCCATTGCCGACCATTTACCTAAGGCTCTTGAAAGGGAGGGCGACTCATCAGAGTTTAGAAGTTCTTGCGACATGGATTTGTTGAGAGATCCTGAGGTCTCTGGCGGGCTCGCCTAATCAGGCGTTTGTTTGCTAGCTCGTTTATAGCAAATCACGAATCTCATCAGGGAAGTCATGTTTCTCGGATTCGATTTTTTTCTCAAGGTTGTCAACTTTGTTTGAGAGCTCTTCAATTTTTTTGTGGCCATCAACGACGACACCGTCCAGATCCGATACTGTTTTTTCTAAATGGGTGAACAGTGATTCCAGATTGGTGACACGTTGGTCAAGTTTGTCCCGATTGGCATTAGGTTCAGACATGGCGTTGGTTCCATTTGTCGAAGCACAGATACATGCAAAAATCACAAACGGACTGTACACCAAAGCGGATTGGCGAGACAAGGTGGTCTTAGAGTCGCAGGAAGTTGCGTAGGTCATCCATGACGATTTGTGGATTTTGGATGATTTGCAAAGCGATGAGCGTTCCCAGAACCAGTGCAAAGCCGATCATCGAGAGTGCGTAGGGATTGGCTGTTACCTTGACTGTTTTGAGACGGGCTGCGAGTTCGATTCGGAGCTTGGCCCAATTTGCCAGATTCTGGCTATGACCTACGGCAACAATTTGGCAACTACGCATTGTGTTTTTAGATTCGATACTGAGTTGGATGCCGAGTTTGGGTAATTCGACACTATCGCCGGCCCACTTTGCCGTCTTATCAAGCTCAGCAACCAGACTTCCCAATGAGGTGCGAAGCTGGGTTGCAGGCATGTTGTAAACGACCAATCGGGGCTTACTTGTCATACCAATCAAGAGCACACAGAGAATATAAAACGCTCCCAATAAGGCCCAGGTCCAGGGGCCAAACGCAGAAATAGCCTGTTCTGGGACAAATAGTCGCAGTGGCCCAATCATCACCAAACCGGCTACTCCCAACGCCAGTGAAAAGGTATCTCTGGCTCCACTGGTCACAAATGGCTGGCGGGAAGCATTAATCAGCCCCATAAGCAATAAGTAAACGGTAAGCGGCCCGAGGGCGATACACAGATGAGCTGTGCTCATGGTTTGGTTATTCCGGTTAGATGAGTAATACGAGCGTTTATTCTAGTGAATGGTTGGGTTTTAACCAATAAACCACTGAAAAAAAGGTTAAAAGTGAGGCAGTAGGTAGAGCAACTACCCAAGATGGTTATTGAGTGGTAAACTTTGGAATTCAGCCCAGTTTATTCCTGTAAACAGTGGAAAACGTCAAAAAGAGGGCTACTGAAGCCCCCCTTGTTTTGGACCAGATACGATAAAGCCATGTCAGAAACAACTGCAAATATCGAACAACTAGCTATTAATACCATTCGTACGCTTTCGATGGATGGTGTCCAGGCAGCCAATAGCGGCCATCCTGGCACGCCAATGGCTCTTGCACCGGTTACTTACGTCTTGTGGAACGAAGTCATGAATTACGATCCTGCAGAGCCAAACTGGCCTGCTCGAGATCGTTTTGTTCTTTCGTGTGGCCACGCGTCTATGTTGCAGTATTCGATCATGCATTTGGCCGGAATCAAAGCTGTTGATGCTGCCGGAAATGTGACTGACGAACTCTCTATCACACTCGACAGTATTCGCAATTTCCGCCAGTTGCACAGCCCGTGTGCCGGTCATCCGGAATTCGGAGAGGCAGCGGGAATCGAGATGACGACTGGTCCGCTAGGCCAGGGAGTTGGTACCAGCGTCGGAATGGCGATTGCCGGTAAATGGTATAGTGCTCGATACGATCAGGGCGAAACCAGCTTATTTGGATTTAATACTTATGTGATTTGTAGTGACGGTGACTTGATGGAAGGTATCGGCTGTGAAGCCGCATCGGTTGCCGGCCACCTGAAACTCTCGAATCTGTGCTGGATCTATGATGATAACAATATCACTATCGAAGGTGAGTGTGATCTGGCATATACCGAAGATGTGGCGACGAAATATCAGGGGCTCGGTTGGCATACGGTGACTGTCGAAGACGCCAATGACTTGGATGCAATTCGTGCCGCTTTTGCTGAATTCCAGAACACCGACGATAAGCCGACGCTGATCATTCTTAAGAGTGTCATTGGCTACGGATCACCGAATAAAGCAAACTCTCATGCCGCTCATGGGGCTCCTCTAGGCCCGGACGAAGTCGCTTTGACTAAGGAATATTACGGCTGGCCAGCGGATCAGCACTTTTTGGTTCCGGAGGAAGTGGTTGAGCATTTTCAGGCCGGAATAGGGCAACGCGGAGCTGCAATTCGAGCGACATGGCAGAGTGGATTTGATGCTTATAAAGTAGAAAATGCTGAGGCAACCTCCGAATTGGATTCCATTTGGAGTGGTCGTCTTCCAGAGAATTGGGAAGACGGTATTCCTTCCTTTGAAGCTGATGAAAAGGGGATGGCCACGCGTGTGTCCTCAGGCAAAGTGCTAAATTCACTGGCCGAAAAATTCCCATGGATGCTCGGCGGAAGTGCTGACCTTGCACCTTCCAATATGACCAACCTTAATTTTGAAGGGGCTGGAGATTTTGGCCCAGAGAATTATGGTGGTCGAAACTTCCACTTTGGAATTCGGGAACATTCGATGGCAGCCATTTGCAATGGAATGTCACTCTCTGGATTGCGATCATACTGTGCAACCTTCTTTGTCTTTACCGATTACTTACGTCCGGCGTTACGGTTGAGTAGTATCATGCATCAGGATGTGATTTATATCATGACCCATGACTCGATTGGTTTAGGAGAAGACGGTCCGACCCACCAGCCTGTATCTCATCTGGCATCTTGCCGTGCGATTCCAGGGGTGAATGTCTTCCGCCCTGCAGACGCTAATGAAGTCGCTCAGGCATATCGTACCTTAGCCGTTCAGCAATCTCAGCCGTCAATGCTGGTTCTTACTCGTCAGGGTTTACCGACCTTGTGCCGTGAAGAATTCGCTGCTGCTTGCGGAACTTCAAAAGGTGCCTACGTCCTGAAGGATAGTGAAGGTGAACCGCAAGTAATTCTGGCTGGAACCGGTAGTGAAGTTCACATCTGTCTAGAAGCACAAACGCAGCTTGCAGCAGAAGGTATTGCGGCTCGGGTTGTCAGCATGCCTTGCTGGGAATTATTTGATGCCCAATCGAAAGAGTATCGCGACTCCGTCTTCCCTCCTGCAGTTTCGGCACGCGTCGGTTGTGAAGCGGGACTGCGAATGGGCTGGGATCGCTACATTGGTTCGGAAGGCAAATTCGTAGGGATGACTGGATTTGGTGCCTCCGCTCCTGCAGGAGTGCTCTACGATCACTTCGGTATAAATGCCGAAAATGTAGTCGCACAGGCGAAGGCTGCGATTGCCGGCGAATAATTTCTGTCACAACAATATTGTTTGGCAACGGTTGCATCGAAGCGATGGACGTTGCAGAATGACGATATTGAATTATCTGATTCTAAGTCTATTTGAAGGCTATATTTCATGAACGTTGTGCCTCTTGGCGACAAGGTTGTAGTGAAACGAGTTGAGGCTGAAGATGTAACAGCCGGAGGCATCGTGCTTCCTGACTCAGCAAAAGAAAAACCACAGCAGGGACGTGTCCTGTCCATTGGAGATGGCGTTCTGCTTCCCGATGGAACGCGTTCAGCACCTGAAGTCAACGAAGGTGATCGAGTCTTATTCAGCTCGTTTGCCGGGACGGAAATTCAGGTGATGGATGAAGAGTTGCTGATTATGTCGGTCAACGATATCCTGGCGATTCTTGATTAAGAAGTTGGTTGAGCCTGAATCTGGCTCCGGCCTGTGGCCCCAACGACTCTCTATACCCATGCTTACGTAGTTTAACATGACTGCGCCTGCGTGATTTCCTGCGCGCTGCTTGTTGATATATAATAAAAGGAATCAAGTGTCGGCTAGAAGTGACTAGAAGTGGGGCATGAATCAGGAGTCGTGATCAATCTGTCGATTGTCGATTCCTGAATTGTCTAAAACGAGGTCTCGATCCAGATCGGGATGAGAATAGAGATAAAACAATGAAAAGACAAATCACAACAATGTTGCTTGGGTTGGTATTGGCTGTGTTGGTGATGCCACTGCAGAGTCGAGCAGCGGAATTGACACAAAAGCAACAACAGACATTGGATCAAATGGTGGATCGGGCAGTGCAATATCTGCGAACGACCGGTCAGGCCGAAGATGGCTCGTTCTCGAAAGAAGCCAGTCCGGCCATCACTTCGTTGGTTACCGCTGCCTTGATCAAAAGTGGTCGCCCTGTCGATGATCCGATGGTTAAGAAAGCGTTGACCTTTATCGAAGGATTCGTCCGGGAAGATGGTGGGATACATCAGGACGGTTCACTATACCGAAATTATGAAACCTGTTTGGCAATTCTGGCATTAGTTGAAGCTAATCAGGATGGCCGATATGACAAAGTTCTAGGAAACGCAAACCAATTCGTACGTGGTATTCAGGTGGGAGCCGATGGCAAGATTGCTAAGAGCGAACCGGAATGGGGAGGTCAGGGTTACGGAAAACATAAACGCCCAGACCTCAGCAACACTTCCTTCTTTATTGACGCTCTGGTAGCTAGCGGAGCTTCGGCTGATGATGCTGCGATTCAGGCCGCTCTGATCTTTGTCTCACGAACACAAAACCTGGAATCTGAGCACAATACAACTGAGTTTGCTACCAAGATTGAAGATGGCGGGTTTTATTACACTCCTGCAGCTGGCGGGACGAGTCAGGCGGGGAATACAGCCAATGGTGGATTACGTAGTTATGCATCCATGACTTACGCCGGATTAAAGAGCATGATTTATGCTGGCGTGGATGGTGACGACCAACGTGTTCAAGCCGCTGTCAGCTGGATTAAGAAAAATTACGACCTGTCGGAAAACCCCGGGATGGGAGCCGAGGGTCACTTCTATTACCTCCATACCTTTGCCAAAACGTTGAAGGCTCTGGGAGTGGATGAAATAGAAGATGCTAAAGGAAAGACGCATCACTGGCGTTCTGAGCTGATTACTGAGCTTGCTCGTCGACAGAAACGCAATGGATCGTGGATAAATACTAAGAGTACTCGTTGGTTGGAGGCAGATGAAAACCTGGTCACAGGTTACTTACTACTGTCTTTAGCGTATTGTCGTGATTAACTAGTAATCACTTTAGACGCGGTATAGGTGTCTATCGTTATTACTTTCAAACGACATGCAGATAACGGTGTGCTCACAGGTAGGAAGGTTTCTGTCGGAGTATGTCTAAATACATCACGCGTTACGGATCGATGCGTTTGCTGGGCGTGTTAGCGACTCGAGGAGAAGACGCGTATGCCCGCGGAGACAAAGTGGTTGTACGGACCAATCGAGGGTTGGAAACCGGCGAAGTGCTTTGTTTGGCCACAGAAAATGCTATTAAGCAAATGAATAAACCGTCGAATGGTCAGATCATTCGACCCATGTCTGCTGATGATGATCAGGAACTGAATCGCTTAAAGAGCCAACAACAGGATTACTTTCAACGTAGTCAGAAGATTGTTGAAAGACATGGACTCGATATGGAATTGGCTGAGGTAGAGAAACTGTTCGGTGGTGAACGGCTGATTATCTATTTCATTTCTGAAGATCGAGTGGACTTTCGTGAGCTAGTAAAAGAACTGGCCGCTGAATTTCAAATGCGGATCGAAATGCGGCAAATCGGTGTTCGGGATGAAGCCAAGCTGTTAGCGGACTATGGTGATTGCGGAAAGCCGGTGTGTTGCAATACTCATCTAATGCAAATGCCACCGGTTTCGATGAAGATGGCGAAATTGCAAAAGGCAACGCTGGATCCCACTAAGATTTCGGGCAGGTGTGGTCGTCTCAAATGCTGCCTCCGATACGAATATGACACTTACTTATCTCTTCAAGAGGAGCTCCCACGCTCGGGAACAGAAGTGATAACCAGTTCTGGTCGTGGAAAGATTCTAAATCAGGAAATATTAAGCCAGCAGCTACTGGTGGAGCTTGAGAGTGGTCGGCGGTTGATGCTGCATGTGTCTGAGATTCTAACCACGTTGGATCGTAAGTCGCCGGACTATGAACAACAAGTAGCCGAAGGAGAGCGATTGCTGGCCCAGGCTCGGGCAGATGAGATTGATCTCTCAATCGAATCGACGGATCCAGATGAGTCCCAGGCAAGCGAAGCCCCAAAAAAGAAGCGTCGTCGACGCCGTCGTAATCGTCGAGGCTCAGGAAAACGAAAAGATGGGTCGTCAGAATCTAACTCAGGAGCTAAAAAAGATAATTCAGGAGATGCTAAATCAGGGTCTCCTGAAGGCTCCAGTACGTCGAATAAGAATAAGAAGGGTCGTCGCAGACGGCGTCGTCGTGGCGGAGACAATAAACCCAAACAAAGTTCGGAAGGTGGTTCCCCGTCATGATGAGTGAGTTTTCGCACCCATTATTGGATTTGATTGCCAAAGATACTCGTTATACCGCGGAAGCGTATGAGTTTATCCGGAATGCTCTTAATTATGCCCATGATGAATTGGGCCTAGGGAAGGTCGACGAAGAGGTCGTCAAAGCATCCTTAGAGGCAGAGGGCGATTTACCAGAAGAAGCTCACCTCACAGGCCAGCAATTGTGTGAAGCGATTCGGCAATACAGTATCACTCAGTTTGGATTCATGGCGAAGACAGTATTAAACAGTTGGGGGCTCAATGAGACATTGGACTTTGGTGAAGTTGTCTACAATCTGATCGACATCGGAATGATGCGAAAGTCGGATTCCGATTCAAAGGAGGACTTTGCTGAAGTCTTTGATTTTGACAGGGTCTTTGTCGACGATTTTGATATCAATAAACAGGATGATCTCGTTATTTAATTTGGTGCTCCATTAGTCGCGAGCAACGAATATAAGTAGATTTGGATTGGATATGGTGAAGCAGGATCAGGAACACCGCGATTTTATCGCTCCAGTAAAGTCCTCTCGGAATCCGCTCTTACTGAAAGCTGCCATCGGATTATTTTTTCTATGGGTCGGCGTATTACTCTGGGTGATCTCTCGTTCTTGAATCCCTCAATCCTGTGGGCCTGACAGTCGTCATAACCCCAATTCCCTCTCGGTGGTTGCTTGGGTTGAATTGGCAATCGACGTTGCGAATAATCTTGTGGGTTCTGTCCGTTTAGTAGAAAGCGGATTTCTGAGGCATTGACCCTTAGGTAGGAGCATGGTGATGGCAGAGTTGAAAGATGCATATCCAAGTATATTTCTGTCGCTTACAGATGTGGATTTGCCTGGCGATTTCACGAATGACTATGAGAAGTATCTCGACTTCAAACCATTCGCCAAAGGTGGTAAGGCTGTTTTGCAGACTTGCATGGACAGTGCTTTAGGGCGTGTGGTCGTTCATAAATCGCTGCACTCTCATCTACAGGACAATGTGAGAGAACGGCGACGATTTCTCCGGGAAGCCAGGATTTCTGCGCAATTACAGCATCCTAATACGATTCCAATCTACGAATTTGGTAGGACGCCGGATGGCAATCTCTTTTTCACCATGAAGCGAATTGCGGGATTTAATTTGTATCAGATCATGGATCGTCTCAAATGGGGATTTCCTAACGCTCAGGATGAATTTAGTCTGGACAGGTTGTTAGATATCTTACTGCAGGCTTGTTATGCTTTGGCCAATGCCCATGCCCATGGTGTGTTTCATCGAGATATAAAACCGGAGAATGTCCTGGTAGGGCAATACGGCGAAGTCTATTTGGTGGACTGGGGCGTTGCGAAAATTTGGGGTATGCCCAATGAAGAGCGAACGCCGGAACAGAAAGAACGCGCTGAGAATCTTACGGCTACGGGGCAACGTCCAGGTACTCCGCTCTATATGGCACCGGAGCAAATCATCGGGAATTACTATGTTGATAATCGTGCCGATGTCTGGTCGATTGGCGTGATGCTCTATGAGTTGCTGTGTTTAGAAGTCCCATTTAAGGGGAGAACAATTCACGAGACTTTTGACCAGATCATTCATGAAACACCGGTCTTGCCGAGTGCCAGGAAGCCACGTCACCCACGACGTGTCATTCCTTCCGAGTTGGAATTGATTGCCATGAGGGCGATGTCCAAGAAACCCGCTGACCGTCCAGCCAATATTAGTGAGTTAATCCACCAGCTTCGATCTTTTCGAAATCAAAAGCTACTGATTTCATAAACGACGCTAACGAGTGCGGAGCAGTTTGATACACAAAAAAAGCCCGGAACGAATTTCCGGGCTTTTTTTGGTGAATTCACTTATTGATTCGAAAGTGACTCGATCTTGTCTACCTGAGACGGGCGTAGTTTAGCTCGTTGAGCCGCTACTTGTGCATAACGCATTCCCAGTCGAACGGTATTAGGGTGGAAGAATCGGTCTACTGTGCCGTTTAAGTGACGAGCACCGATTTTGTTGACTAATTCAATCCAGGTCAGGTCATCGGTAAAGTGCCATGCTGCTGCCTGTGCTGCACTTTGGTTTAGCTGGCCAGAGCCAAGCATTCGGCAAAGTTCGATGACTTCGGGTTTCTTGGTAAACGACTCGATCGGGATGATGTCGTATTTGACGCGAGGATTTGGTTCTTTTTTTCCGTGTTCTAGGCAAACTGTGGTGACTTTAAATTTGCGGACTTTGCCAGGTTCGATGTTCTGGAATCCACCCATTCCACCGCCGCCCATGCCCATGCCGCCGCCCATGCCCATGCCGCCGCCCATGCCCA
>Ga0066378_10000011_pt1 | contig 71370 bp, 71 predicted proteins | sample Knorr_S23_td_DCM_FD_70947 | JGI IMG/M metagenome (GOLD analysis project Ga0066378, IMG submission 70947) | Marine microbial communities from Southern Atlantic Ocean transect - Knorr_S23_td_DCM_ad_71m_LV_A | ecosystem: Environmental > Aquatic > Marine > Oceanic | place: Southern Atlantic ocean...
GAGCGGACAGTGAACACCGCTGGAGTAAAGGAAGCGCTTGCTGCGGGCCATCACACCCCCATGGTCTGAATTATAGATTATGATCGTGTCCTCGTAGAGGCCGTCCGCCTTGAGGGCGTCGATAGTCTGCTGGACTTTTCCGTCCATGCGTTCAACCGCCTCCGCGTACTTGGCATAGTTTTTCCGTATCACGGGAAGATCGGGGTGATAGGCGTGAAGCTTCATTTTAGCCGGATCTTTCCTAATCTCGTCGAGGCTTCCATGAGCGCTGCTTTCGTGGCTATCGCCGATATTGACGACCGCGAAGAAGGGTTGCTCCTGCTTGCGCAGACGCCAGCCGTACGATTCTTCGCCTCCCTTGTAATCCCAACAATCTTTATCCTCCCGACCGCCAATATTGTAGTCGGTCTTGCCTGGATTCGAAGTGTGGTAGCCCGCCTCCCTGAGGAGATCCGGATAGTACTTGATCCGATTGTGGGGGATCAGATTGCGGCTCCGCATCGGCTGTGTTCCATTGGAAATCCCATACATCCCCGTTATCCAGACTGATCGAGTTGGAGCGCAAACAGCGGCATTGTCGAAACAGTTGGTGTAGCGAAATCCCTCCTTCGCCAACTGGTCAATCGCCGTTGTGTTGGCATTGGTCCCGCCATAGCAACTCACCCACGATATCCCATTGTCCTCGCTGGTGATCCACAGAATATTTGGACGCTCTCCTAGCATGAAATCACCCATTTGGGCGAAAAAAACAACCAAAGTAGGCCGAAGGACTGCTAGGTGGGAAAAGGGATCAAGCTGCATGAGTTAATTATTGCTACCGCCGTCTCTCCTTTGAATTGAGAAAATGGCATAGGATCGAATGAAACTGGATCTGATATTCCAAACAACAATTAGAATGGCAAGGCGCTAACGAAGCGGGTTCGGCTTTCAATCCCACTCTCCAGCCGTCAGCCCTAACCTCGAACTCGTCGCTTTGAAACCGAGTCACACTGACCGTTGCCCACCAAGGAAAGCGAGGAGGTCGCTCCGTTAGGAATCGATTGGCCAAACCACCCAACAATTCGCGGCTTGAGCCCAATCTTACCAGAGTTCCGTCTTTTACTCTGGCGGTCCTTTGTGATCAAAGAGTTTAACACAGAGCAGTATGAAGTGGCGATCGAAGAAGTTCGCGATCTACATGGAAACATGTCCGTCCTCTCTACCACTCACAAGTATCTGGCAACCCGCCGTTTTTCGGCCTGCCAAATGCTTGTGATCGCCGAAAAATCTTCGGCTTTCGATTTGGAACACAGAAGGTAATCGAAGGAACGCCATTGCTCAATTTCCTTTTCGGCGGACTCGATTCGGCGAGAGATCTCCGCTTCGTCATCCTTGCCTCTTACCCGGAGACGCTCCTTTAACTCGTCAAAACTCGCGGGCATGATGAATACGGTGGCTAACCGCTGCCCAATCATCGGCTGATTTCGAGCGGCCTCTTGCACAGACGCAACCCCCTGCACATCGATATTCATGACCAGATCAACATCGTCTTCGAGCTTGGCTTCGATTGTCGATTTCAACGTCCCGTAACGATAGGTATGCACTTGAGCCCATTCGAGGAATTCTCCAGCTTCGACTTTGGCATCAAACTGGTCGTCCGAGAGGAAGTAGTAGTCCACCCCGTCTATTTCCCCTTCTCGAGGCGCCCGGGTCGTGCAGGTAACAACACGCTCGAGGTGGTCATTTTCATCCACCAGACGATCGCAAAGCGTTGTTTTGCCACTACCGGCTGGTCCCGCCAGTATCAGCAAAAGGGCAACTTCATTTTCCGGTATAGCCTCCATTTAGCTAATGCGAATCATCGGTGATTTAACGCGATCCTAGTAAGCGAAAGCCAGAGCGCTGACAAAGCCTCCGTAGATGAGAAAAGCTATCCCAAGCTTCCGCGGGCGGCCATCGGTAGCGAATAGCCAAGACAGGAAATCCCGCATGCGAAATGGCGAATAACCCAGATAAAGCGATACAGCGATGCCTGCATAGATCGGGGCCACCATAAACAAACGCAAAGGTTCTTCGTACCGGCCGAAGGCGCCACCCAATATCAGATTAGCCAAAAGCAGGTAGAGAATACATCCGCCTCGAACTGACAAGAAATCTGGAGCGTACTTGAAAGACAGCAATCCGATTATGGCGAAAGCCACGAAGATGTATTGCCGATACTCACCATAATTGGCCTCTCCCAAATTGGATACCTCCCACAAAGTCCACGCTCCACCTAATCCCATGGTTACATACGCGGCCAATCGCGATCTCGGAAACGATTTCACAAGAATGGTGACACGTTTGCTGGTAGAGGCAAACAGAGCCCCCAATGCGATGAGAAGCAAGCCCGCCAGCAAGGTTGATTGAAATAAGGTCAATTCCATTGTTCTAAATCCTAATCCGCATCGACCCCAGCTAGGACAAGGTCCCCGTAGATTGAGCTCGCAGTCGCTCGGTTGATTTTCAATTGGACCAGTTGCCCGATAAGCCGTTCATCGCCATCGAAAAGCGCGTTGCGATACCCTCGCGTTTTCCCGGTGAATCGCCCACCCTTTTTCGCCGGTCCCTCGACTAGCACCTCTTCCGTTTTGCCTACTAGCTGCTCGTTCCTCCAGAGCGAGCGTTTTGAAAGAATTGCCAAGAGGACCTGATTTCTCCGCTCTTTTTCCTGGGTCGGCACTTGGTCCTCCATTTCCGCCGCTACCGTGTCTGAACGAGCACTGTATTTGAAAATGTAGGACATATCAAACCCGATTTCCTCGAAAAACTCGGCCGACTCCTGAAAATCCGCTTCTGATTCGCCGGGAAAACCGACGATGATGTCCGTTGAAAAACACATGTCCGGGGCCACTGCCCTCAACGATTCCACAATCTCCTTGTAGCGTTCCTTGGTGTAAGGCCGATTCATTGCTCGCAATGTCTTGTTGCATCCCGCTTGAAGAGGCAGGTGCACGTACTCGCACAGCTTGGGAACGTCCCGATAGGCCTCAACCAAATCCTGCTTGAATCCCCTGGGATGGGGGGAGGTGAACCGGATCCTCTCGATGCCTGCAACGTCGTTTACTTTTTCTATCAGCTGCACGAACGGGGACTTCCCGCCAAGGACCGGAAACTCGCGTCTCCCATAGCTGGTAACGATCTGCCCGAGAAGGGTCACTTCCTTCACGCCCCGATCCGCTAACTCTTCGATTTCCTCGACGATATGCTCCATTGGTCGAGATCGCTCGCTTCCCCGGGTCTTCGGGACAATGCAAAACGCGCAATTCATATTGCATCCTTGCATGATGGATACAAATGCTCGCACTTGATTATCTTTCGGCATGTGGTCCCTAATTGTATTCTGGGAATCCGCCTCCTCGTCCAAATCCACAATAGAGGAGGGTCGCGGGCCTTGAGCCGCGTAGCTTTGAACCAAATTGTCTAAATGGTCAGGAACTGCATGGAACCGTTGAGTTCCCACGACCAAGTCCAAATCCGGAAGCCGCTCCAGAAGCTCGCTTCCTCTATTCTGGGCCATACATCCCATGATCCCTATCATGAAATTGGGGTCCGTCTTCTTTCGCTTGGCCAAATAACCCGCTTTGCCAATGGCTTTTTGCTCTGCCTGGTCCCTGACGCTGCAAGTATTCAATAGCACCACATCCGCATCGAACTCGTTATCCACTACCGAGTAGCCACGATCACGCAGCGAAGAGGCGACTTGCTCGCTGTCCCGTTCGTTCATTTGGCAACCGTAGGTCTTGATAAAAACTCGATTCATGTCTTTTCGAGAGCCCAAACGGGATAGAGGATGGTCAGTCTAGGTCAAACAAGAAGGAGCGGCTCTCCTAATTCGTCCGCTTCCAAGGACAAAACTCGCTACCGCGATCCAGTCACTTGCTCCACAGGATCAGGGGCACGGTCCATCATGTCCTTTTTCAGTCGCGTAGAGATGAAGGCCAAGATAGCTACGGCCAGGAATAAAATTCCGACAACCCACTTTCCATTCTTTTTTGCCATGAGGCCATTAACCGCAAAATTATCCCGATCCGACAAGCCGTAAAACCGCTTGCGGCGTGGGATTCCTAAAGATTGTTTAACCGCATGTACCCACCGGAAGGCTCCAAAGACCAACTATTCGCCAAGCCAATCGAACGGATCGGGAGTTTCGTCTTCGATGATTCCGTCGCCCAGGTTTTCGATGACATGATACGCCGATCCGTACCTGGGTATGGGATGACGCTTTCGTTGATGCCTTTGATCGCCCAACGCTTCGGGCAGCCACAAACCAGAGCCTATGACCTTGGTTGTTCGCTTGGCGCCGGATTGGTTTCCATTGCTAATGGCCTGCCGGACTCCGTGCAACTCATCGGCATCGACAATGCTCAACCCATGCTGGATCGCTGCGCGGACAATCTCTCGGCTGCGAACCTCAAGCAGACATGGGAGCTAATTTGTAGTGATATTTTGGAAACTGAGTATTCGAACGCTTCTGTCGCTCTTTTGAATTTCACTCTGCAATTCGTGCCTGTCGACAAACGCCTTTCTCTGCTAACTAGCATCGCACACGGGATCAACCCTGGCGGAGTCCTAATGCTTTCCGAGAAGGTTCATTTCGAAGAACCCCGCATCCAAGAACCACTCTTCGAGCTTCATCACGATTTCAAGCGATCGAACGGCTATAGCAATATGGAGGTAAGTCAAAAACGGGCTTCTCTCGAAAATGTGCTGATTGCAGAAACAATCGATGAACATAAATCGAGATTGCGGACCGCGGGCTTTAGCCATTGTGAAGTATGGCTTCAATGCTTCAATTTCGTCTCTCTACTGGCGATCAAATAGTCATTGAAATATCGATACGTATAAATTTTTCGTATTCGTTGGGCATGTTCGAACAGATTTATCAACCCTTATACGATCAGATCGGAAATACCGACCTTCACCCATGGATTGACGAAATCGTTCAAGGCATTCGGACCAATCTTTGCTCCTCTAGTAATGGCCACCTACCAGGCTGGATCCATTCGCTGGAAGCACTGCCCCAAGTTACTCCCAGTTGTCTCCGGCTTGATCAGGACGCCGTCAACATTGGCAGCCCAGAAGACCTGCAGGAAGATCAACCGCAAGTCTTAGCGAATGCGCTCATGTCCCTTCATCCATGGCGAAAAGGTCCGTGGAATTTCTTTGGCGTGGATCTAGACGCAGAGTGGCGATCCAATCTAAAATGGGATCGACTAAAGCAGGCCATGTCTCCACTGCGAGACCGCCTAGTGCTCGATATCGGATCTGGAAATGGCTACTACAGCTATCGCATGGCGGGCGAACAGGCTCAACTTGCCCTTGGAGTCGATCCCTACCTTCTTTATGTGGTTCAATCACTGGTCGCCCGGCGCTACCTTCCGGATGCCCTTTCCGCTTGGGTTATGCCCTTTTCAATCGAGCAGCTTCCCAACGCGATTCCCGCTTTCAACACGGTGTTTTCCATGGGTGTTCTCTATCACCGGCGGTCACCACTAGATCACCTGCTGGAAATCCAGAATCTACTGGCTCCTGAAGGGGAACTCATTCTCGAAACCCTCGTGGTCGATGGGCCCGAGGGATATACTCTTCTTCCGAAGGGACGTTATGCCAAAATGAGAAACACTTGGTTTATACCTAGCTGCCTAACCTTGGAAAGGTGGTTGGAGCGCTGTGGCTATCGCGGAATCAATCTGGTAGACGTTTCAGCGACTACGTCCGACGAGCAACGAAGCACTGAGTGGATGCGCTTCGACTCCCTAACAACCTTCCTCGATCCCAACGATTCTCTCAAGACCGTCGAAGGCTACCCCGGGCCCAAGCGAGCGCTTTTCGTGGCGTCCAGGTAGGAAACCCAAAATGGGTAGCAGTCGCTCGGAGATCCGCCGCATGTGGCTGGCTCCCAAAGAGCGAAGAATTCAGGCGGAAACGCCAATTTCCGGCCATTGATTCAGCCGAAGCTGCGTTTTTTGGCGAATCGGGCCCAACCTAATAAGGCGACTAGTCCAATCACTAGCAGTTTCAGACTGTGGCCACCATCCGGCACATTATGGTGGGAAACGTTCTCATTCCCCCAAGCTGTGATACTCGCTCGTTCGAAGTGGGAATCATTCCTATTCCTCCAAACCCTGAAATCACTAGCCCGGACAAGATACCTTATTGATCCATCCTGATGCAGGTCCTCTAACAGATGATCGCCCAAACTTGCGCTGACCCAGTCAAAACCGCCCCTTCTTGTCCCATCCACTTCCAAAACAGTCCACATCCAGTCCGGTCCCATTGGATATCCGCACATTCACCAAAAGCGTCACCGCGACGCCTGCCATCCAAGAAGGCGAACGATATAGTTGCCTCGGAGATCGTGTGAAGCAGTGGGTCAAAGCCATCGAGCTCGAACAATCCAGAAACCGAGCCGCCTTCTCTAATACGCTCCCCTAGGTTCTGGTAATCGGTCCACACAACGGCTTGAACAGGAGCGCCAAAGCAAATCGCTAGCCATACTCTAAATCTTTCCAAGATGAATTTCATGGTTTCTGATTCTCGATATCCTTTTGTATGGGCCCAGCCTCGACGATCTCAGTCAGTCCATAAATCGGCGTTCTCCATACCCCCTGAAGAACAGGGCGGCCGTTTTCCGCGCTTTGCATACATTCAAAGAGCCAATTGGATCGTTACCCAGGGCGAAAACACATGAAACTGACCTTCGTCTACAACGCTGACACCGGCATTTTCAATGCCATGACGGACGCCATCCATAAGGTGCTCTATCCTTCGACCTACCAATGCAAACTTTGCTATATCACCTATGGATTGACTTGTATGCAGAGCGAGTGGCGGGCCTTTGTTGACGATCTGGAATTCGAAAAGACATTCCTATATCGCAACGAGTTCGCCGAGCAATATCCAAATGTCAAAGCCGAGCTCCCCGCAGTGATTGTGATAAAGGGAGGCTCCATTGAGCCGATTATGACCGCTACCTAGATTAGCCAATGCAATGATCTTCAAGCGCTTATCGAAGCCATGGAGCAAAAGCTAACAACGATATCCCACCCCTAGGCGAGCGAGCGGAGCGTAGCTTGGAGCTCAATTACCCCACTCCCCAATCCAAGCTGATTGCGGTTTGGCAACAAAAAGGAGTTGCCGTTACCCTAGGAGCTGCTGAGCATGCTACCGGACATTATAAGCGGACGCCCGCATTGATTGGATCGCTTGGAGTCCCCCTCGCATCGTTCGAATTTCCATACTCCTCATGCCTAAACTAGCCCCCATATTTACCTCTGTCATCCTCGCGTCGCTTCTCGCAGGTTGCGGTGGATCCCATTCTTCAAGCGAATCAGCCGTCGCTTCTCAGGATCGCAAAGTCCGCATAGAATTGGCATCATTCATACCCGTATCGGTCAATGTCATCGGCGAGCAACTCACCCATATCTCCAATGAACTCAATCGTGTCAGCGGAGGCAATGTAACCTTCGAAATATTCGAACCTAACGCCCTGGTTGGACCTTTGGAAATTCTCGATGCCGTCTCTGATGGGAAGGTGGACGCCGGATATGGGGCCGCTGGATTCTGGGCAGGGAAAATTCCATCCGCCCCGCTATTCTGCGCAATTCCATTCGGCCCAAACTCATCCGAATTTCTTTCCTGGCTGTATGAAGGCAATGGAATGAAGCTGTATCAAGAAATGTACGACACTAATGGCTTTGACGTTAAAGTGTTAGTCTGTGCCATCATCCCGCCTGAAACAAGCGGCTGGTTTGCCAATGAAATTACCTCTGTCGACGACTTGAAGGATCTGAAGATGCGCTTCTTTGGCCTTGGTGGCGTGATTATGGGAAAACTAGGCGTATCCGTATCTGTATTACCAGGTGGCGAGATCTTTCCTGCGTTGGAAAAAGGCGTGATCGACGCTACTGAGTACTCCTTGCCTACGGTAGACGAAAGCCAAGGTTTCCACAAGCTCGTCAACTACAACTATTTTCCTGGATGGCACCAACAATCCACTACTCACGAGCTGATCATCAACAAGAGCGTCTGGGAGCGGCTTTCCAAAACCCAGCAAGCCCAGATCGAAACTGCTTGCAAATCAAGTATTCTCCATTCCATCGCATACTGTACAGCCATCCAAGCGGCAGCCATGAAGCGCAATGAAGAACGAGGAGTACAGGTCAAACAATGGTCGCCTGAAATGATAGAGACTTTTCGAAAGACCTGGGAAGATGTCGCCGCTGAAGAATCGGCCAAGGACCCGTTCTTCAAGAAGGTGTGGGATGATTTACAGGCTTTCCGAGCGGAATACGCCATATGGTCGAATAGGGCTTTTCTGAGATAGCTATCCTCATTCCGTTAATCGGCCGGAAGCGAGCTTCTTGCCAACGCTACCAGCGATAAAGATGAAAACTCTCGCCCATCGTATTGAAAAAGCGATTACTTTGATCGGAAAATTCTCTTCCTGGTCAATGGCAGTGCTGCTAGGGGCGATAGTCGTTCAAGTGCTACTGCGTTACGCGTTCGGGATAACAAACACGCGCCTGGAAGATTCTCTCTGGTACCTTTTTTCAGCGACTCTCGTATTGGGATTATCTTACACGATGACTCATGATGGACACGTAAGGGTTGATTTTGTCTATCAGCGCTACACCGCAAAAACGAGACGCACTGTGGATTTCGTTGGCATCGCCCTCTTCCTTATACCCATATATGCCTTTCTTATGTCGCACGGATGGGACTACGCGGTTAAATCCTTTTCGATTAACGAAAGCTCTCCAAATCCCGGCGGTATGCCATGGTTGTGGATTGTTAAGGGATTGCTACCAGTGAGTTGCCTATTGCTCATCATAGAGTCACTGGCACGACTCGTATTGATATTGCTCGATAAGGACGATAACCACCCATCGGAGGTCCATGGATCCTAACACAATACTCATTTTCGTCCTTATGGGACTCTTTATTGGGCTTCTCTTTCTTGGAGTTCCAGTCGGCTTCTCGCTTGGCGGGTCAGCAATGGCTGTAACCACGATAGCCGTCGTGCTCGATCAGGTATTTGGGGTATACACAGGTCTCAGTTACCTGAGGTTCTCGATCACCGTCGATCGGGTTTTCGGCATCATGAAAAGCGAAGTACTAGTCGCTCTCCCCATGTTTATTCTTATGGGGAATATTCTGGATCGTTCCGGCGTGGCCGAGAAAATGATGCTAGCCCAGCAGAAGATTCTAGGCAGAGTATCAGGCGGACTAGCTTTAGCCGTCACTCTCATGGGCATCCTACTTGCCGCCTCAACCGGAATCATAGGGGCTTCCGTGGTCCTGCTCGGCACTCTAACACTACCAGCGATGATGCGAGTAAACTACGCTCCGGCCTTCGCTGCGGGAACCGTATGCAGTGCCGGGACACTAGGGATCCTGATTCCTCCAAGCATCATGCTCATTTTGATGTCTACTCAGCTAGACGTATCTACGGGCGATCTATTCATGGGAGCCGTGCTCCCCGGACTCGTGCTATCCGGCTTATACCTGCTTTATATCCTAGTCTACGCCCAACTTAATCCTTCCGCCGCCCCAAAACCTAAGGAAGTCGTTAAGCTTAGACCGAGAGATTGGATCGATTCCGCACTGGCAATCCTCCCCGCTCTTTTCCTGATCATGCTGGTTCTGGGCTCGATTTTCTTCGGGATCGCAACCCCGACAGAATCCAGTGGAATGGGAGCTCTCGGAGCGATGATATTGGCCCTATCCAACAGGAGACTCAACTTGAAGAGCTTCCGCAAATCGCTCCACGATACCATGAGTACGATGGGATTCTTGGCAGCGATCCTCATTGGCGCCACCTGCTTCTCTCTCGTACTCAGGCGGCTCGGTGGAGATGAAATGATCGCCAATGCGATCCTCGGGGTAGGATCTGGCGACTACGGCACTATATTCGTTATCCTCGCTATCATTTTTCTCCTCGGCTTCTTTTTAGAATGGATAGAAATCACCATGATTATGCTGCCGATCGTTGCTCCCATCATAGCGGGGATGAATCTGGCGTGGCTGGCGGACAGCGGAATGGAAGCCTCCTCGAAGCCTGCCCTGATTTGGTTCGCCATCTTGTGCGCCGTCGCGTTGCAAACATCCTTTTTGACGCCTCCAGTCGGTTTTGCCCTTTTCTATATCAAGGGCGTTTGCCCGCCAGAGATTAAGCTGAAACATCTCTATCGAGGAGTCGTGCCCTTTATCGTGATACAACTCATTGCTCTGGGCCTAGTAGTCGTATTTCCAAAACTAGTCACTTGGCTGCCAGGCGTTAGCTATTGAGGGTCAGATTAGGTTAATAGAGTGGGCGCGTCTTAAAAACAAGTACGACCAGCCCAATCACAAACAGTACTGGGACGATAGCCATCCCTACGCGTTGGCTATCATAGGTAGCAGTCAAGGCTCCACATAAAAGCGGGCCTAAGAACGAAGTCGCCTTACCAGAAAACGCGAAGAACCCGAAAAACTCGTTCACCTTATCCGCTGGAGCGATCCGGCTCAGGAATGCCCGGCTCGCTGATTGGTTTGGGCCAATAAAAATTCCCAAGACAATAGCGCAGGCCCAAAATCCCGCTTTAGTTTCGACGAAAACCGCCGCCGCGCTGCTGGCAGAAAGACATATCAACGAGATAATTATCGTCTTACGACTGCCAATACGATCTTCCAAAAACGAGAATCCAAACGCCCCCAAACCGGCAGACACATTTAGCGCTACGCCAAATACAAGAATCTGCTCCGTCGAAAATTGAAATGTTCCGGCTGCGTAAATAGCCCCAAAGGTGAAAGCGGTAACGAGAGCGTCGTTATAGAATATTCGAGAAACGAAGAGCCAAAATATATTCTGGTAGGAACGCAGATGCCTGAAAGTCTCCGCCAGTCTGCTTATCGCGTTGCTAACGACTTCACGCGCACCGTGAGAGGGTCTTGGGGTCTGCTTTTCCTTCACGAGAAGTAGCATGGGCAAGGCGAACACAAATACCCATACGCCCACCATTAAGCTAGTTGCTCGGACATTTTGGACCGCATCCTTGGAGAATCCGAACCAAGGGGAATCCGTATCGACGAATCCAATGAGCGATAACCCCAAGCAAAGCAGTCCTCCCAAATAGCCCGCAGCGAACGCCCGCCCAGAAACTTTGCCATGCGACTCCTTGGGAGCGATTTCCGTAAGAAAAGCGTTGTTAAATACGATCGCAAGCTCGATGGCGATAGTTCCTATGCTGAAAATGATGGCGGCTAGAATAGCCTGTCCCGGCAGGGGAAAGAACAATGCGAACGAAGCAATCGAGCACAAGACCACGCAAGATCCCATCATTCGGCGCTTCCAGCTGTAAGCGTCCCCGATCGCTCCCAGCACCGGCGAAAGCAGGCCAATCGAAACTGACGAGATCGCTACCGCAACCCCCCAGATAAAAGTGCCACTCGCCTCGTCAGCCGCTATCTGCGTCGTGAATAAAGTGGCATATACAAAAGTCCCAACAATCGTCCCGTAGGCCGAATTCGCGAAATCGAAACAAATCCAAGAGTTTACGCGCCGCTTGCCTTCGGAAGTCACCGGTCTTATGAGAACGCTAATTGGGTTCGGAAGGCAAGTTTTCCAGTCTTCATATCAGCGGGGCTCGAGAGAACGGGCTATTAGAAAAGAGCCTTCAGATCGAACCTGGATTCCAAAAGAGCGACGGGCGACTGACTCTAATCAATCTCCTTTTTGAGCTCCCGGCGCATGAGATCATCCAGAGCCGCTATGGGCGGTTTGTCCTCGTAGAGAACCCGATAGACTTGATCGAGTATAGGGGCCTCGATTCCTTTCTGGCTTAGCATCTCATGGAATGATCGAGACGTTCGGTATCCTTCTACGGCAGTACGTTGGGACGATATGATTTCCCTGGCAGACTTTCCTCGGGCAATCGCTTCCCCAAATGTGCGATTCCGACTCCATTCACCGTGACAAGTCGCCACTAAATCACCAAATCCACTGAGTCCGTAAAACGTTTCCATCCTCGCCCCTAACGCGACTCCAACCCGGACCATTTCCGCCAATGCTCTGGTCAATAATGCTGCCAAGGCGTTGTCCCCAAGCGCCAGCCCTTGGCAACATCCTGCCGCAATCGCGTATACGTTTTTCAAACAACCACCTAGCTCAACCCCCTGTAAGTCGTGACTCAAATAGATGCGCATGCTGGGTCCACTCAAGGCTAGCTGGATCTCGCCGACGATCCCATCGTCTGACTCGCAACCCAAGGTCATGGCAGCCGGTTTGCCTTCTGCCACCTCTCCAGCGAAGGTGGGGCCAGACAAGCTAGCAACCAAAGAGCCTGGCAGCGAATCGGCAATCATCTGGCACGGCGTTTCAAGTGTATTCAGATCTAGCCCCTTGGCCAAACTAATGCAAAGCCGACTTTCGTTGCCTAGCCCTATTGCCCGAATCCGCTCCAGCCAACCTTTCAGCGCGTAGGACGGCGATGCCAGGAACACTGCCGAAACATCCTCCAAAGACGTCTGCTCCAGTTCGGCTACTTGAATTTCATCAGGCAAGGTGAAACCCGGCAAATAGGATCCATTCTCACGAGATGCGCAGATTGCCCTGGATTGCTCTCCCCGGCGTGGCAACAGAGCCACCTGACATCCCTGACGAACTAAGTGCAAAGCCATTGCCGTGCCCCACGCCCCCGCTCCGCATATTGCTACTCGTCTACTATTCGACATTCTCGGATTTCTAAAATCAGCTGGGCAGGTCTGGCAACAATCCTTGACTCAAGTTCGAGGAATTTCACTTCGAACGGAAATAAATTCACTCTTTTTCTGAATTCTCCGCCACCAGCACCGATTAACTACTTGATGTAAGGCGGCTAACCCTTTTCATTCCATGTATGGTCCGCTTTCTGTCTAACTTGCTCCACAAGAAACGCGTTCGAAATGACGCGTTGCTGGATCGCAGTTCAGACGATTTTCGGATGCAAAATGCCCAGTTCGTGAGCTTTCTGCAAAAAAGCGGATTCCGGCAGCGCCTGTTAAATCGCCACGATAAGACCAAGCGATTTAAAAAGCTCGTTTCCGCTCTAGTAGCCTGGTCCTTGGTAATCGGCCTAATTTGGGTGGTGGTCGAGAGCTCTCAAGCTCTGGAACTCTTTTAGAGCTAAACAGAGTAGCCCAAATTTGTTTGCTACTGCAAAGGGTCCGAAACCCATGCTTTCCCGACTACGATACGCGCCTACCGGGCTTTCGCACTGAAAAGCCCTTTAACGCTGGCCGACAGATAATCGCGATTCATCTTGGAAATGAACTCCTCGCTGATCAGCTTCGGGCAAGCGGCCGAACATTCATACTGGTTGGTGCAATTGCCAAAACCAGCTTCGTCCATGGCGGCGACCATATTAACCACCCGTGAATCCTTTTCGGGTTGGCCTTGGGGAAGCAAGTTCAGCTGGCCCGCCTTTGCCGATACGAAAAGCATTGCCGATGAGTTTTTGCAGGCCGCTACACAGGCCCCGCAGCCGATGCAGGCTGCAGCATCCATAGCCAGATCCGCGATTTCCTTTGAAACCGGAAGGGCGTTGGCATCTTGGCAACTTCCCGCTCGAGCGGTAATGTAACCTCCCGACTGCATGATTGAATCAAATGCGGATCGGTCAGTGATGAGATCCTTTTGCACCGGGAAGGCCTTGGCCCGAAATGGCTCGACCAAGATAACATCGCCGTCCTTGAAGCTTCTCATGTAAGTCTGGCATGTCGTCACCCCGTTTTCCGGCCCATGAGGTTTGCCGTTGATCATGCAAGAGCAGGTCCCACAGATGCCTTCTCGACAGTCATGGGCAAAAGCAATGGGCTCCTCTCCCTTCTCGATAAGATCCTCGTTTACGACATCGAGCATCTCGAGAAAAGACATATTAGAATTTAAATTCTCCGCAGCGTATTCCTCGAAATTACCTTCGGATTTTCCGTCCTTTTGCCGCCAGACACGTAGTGTTACTTTCATTGCTTTTCGAAACCCTTCGCTCGCGAATCCTCTACTTGTAACTTCGCGTAACCATTTTCACGCTCTCGTACTCCAATTCTTCTTTATGGCAATCCTGCGGCTGGTTTTTGCCCTTCCATTCCCAGGCCGAAACATGCCCAAATTTTTCGTCGTCACGCAAAGCTTCTCCATCCTCGTACTGATGCTCCTCCCGGAAATGCCCGCCACAAGACTCTTCCCGAGCCAAAGCATCACGACACATCAACTCGCCCAGCTCTAAGAAGTCAGCAACGCGACCCGCCATTTCCAGGGACTGATTTAGGTTGTCTCCCGCGCCCAAAACGCGGACATCCTCTTCGAATTCCTGACGCAGGGCCTGAATTTCGCTTATCGCTTCATCGAGCCCGCTCTTGTTGCGGGCCATTCCGCATTTGTCCCACATGATCTTGCCCAGGCGTTTGTGAAAGCTGTTAACAGATTGCTTTCCGTTGTTCTCAAGCAGGGCCTTGGTCCGACTGACCACCTCTTCCTCCGCTTTGGTAAATTCGGGGTGGTCTACCGTTGGAGCCGGTTCTCTTGGAACTTCCGCTAGGTAATGGGGGATCGTATACGGCAAAACAAAATAGCCGTCAGCCAATCCTTGCATCAACGCCGAAGCCCCCAGTCGATTGGCGCCATGATCTGAAAAATTCGCTTCCCCAATCACAAAGCATCCCGGAATCGTACTCATCAAGTTGTAATCCACCCAAACTCCACCCATCGTGTAGTGGACTGCTGGATAAATCCGCATCGGCTGCTGGTACGCGCTCTCGCCCGTTATTTCATGATAAATGTCGAATAGATTGCCGTAACGCTCGCGAATGACATCCTCTCCCAAACGGTCTATCGCGTCCTTGAAATCCAGGTACACCCCTAGACCTGTCTCTCCAACTCCGCGACCTTCATCGCACACCTCTTTTGCTGAGCGTGATGAGATATCCCTAGGGGCCAGGTTCCCGAAGCTAGGGTACTTACGCTCCAAATAGTAATCGCGCTCGTTCTCCGGGATCTGGTCAGCAGGACGCTTATCGCCTGAGTTCTTGGGAGCCCAAATACGTCCGTCATTCCGGAGCGACTCCGACATCAAAGTCAACTTGGATTGGTAATCACCAGATACGGGTATGCAGGTCGGATGGATCTGCGTATAGCAGGGATTGGCAAATGCCGCTCCTTTACGATGGGCCCGCCAAGCGGCGGTGACATTGGAATTCATCGCGCTCGTCGACAAGTAGAAGACATTGCTGTAGCCTCCCGTGGCCAAAACCACCGCGTGAGCGGAATGCTTGTCGATTGAACCGGTTATTACGTTCCGCGTAATAATTCCTTTGGCATGACCATCGATGACGACCAAATCCAGCATTTCGTGATTTGCGCAAAGCTCGATATTGCCCAGACCGATCTGGCGGCTCAGCCCCGAGTAGGCCCCGAGCAAAAGCTGTTGCCCCGTTTGCCCTCGAGCGTAGAAAGTCCGGGAAACCTGAGCTCCGCCAAAAGAGCGGTTGGCCAGCAAGCCTCCATACTCCCGGGCGAAGGGTACACCCAGAGCAACGCATTGATCGATAATATTCGCACTGACTTGGGCCAAGCGGTACACGTTTGCCTCGCGAGAACGGAAATCGCCCCCCTTTACCGTGTCGTAAAAAAGCCGATACACGCTATCGCCATCGTTTTGGTAATTCTTGGCCGCGTTAATCCCGCCTTGAGCAGCGATCGAATGGGCGCGGCGCGGACTGTCGTGAAATGTGAACGCTTTAACCGAGTAGCCCAATTCCGCTAACGTCGATGCTGCTGAAGCTCCGGCTAGACCTGTCCCTACAACAATAATTTCATATTTACGCTTGTTAGCCGGATTGACGAGCTTGCCGTCCATTATATGCTTGTCCCACTTGTTCTCCAAGGGGCCCGACGGTATTTTTGAATCCAGTATCATTGGTTGGGAAAGTCTTAGGATTGATTGTCGATCGAGACGTCGTCCGTCTCGACAATTGTCGCCGCATTATGAAGCCCGCAAATCTCGCAATCCGTCCGGCAGGCATACCCTGCTACTTGAGGATTTTGAATACGCACTTGACCGCTCATGACCGCCGCGACGATCAAGGCGTTTCCTAGAAAATAGAGGACACACACTACTATAACGATCTTATTCAAGGCATTGGACCATGTCCTCGTCTGCCATCCAATTGACTGGAACATGCTAACGAGTCCATGCCTCAGGTGCCAACTGAGTAGCCCCACTGCCAGAATGTAGAAAATGGAAATAAGCGGATTCTGGAATCCAAGTATAATCATCGAGTGAACATCGCGCACCTGAGTTCCATCGATCAAAACCGTGTTCGGATAGGCTTCCGGACCATGGGTTATCCGAACGGTAAAATGGAGCAAATGATAGATGATAAATACAAATACTATCACCCCTGAAACCCGCATGTATCGCGAGGCCATCGTCGCCCTCATAGTGATCTGATTTTGGTAGCCTTCTGGTCGGGCGGCTTTATTTTCCAAGGTGAGCTGAGCCGCGAGCCAGACATGAATAACCAACGTAGCCAAAAGGAATAGCCGTATCAGCCACAGGCCAGGGCCCAGCACCTCAAGAAAGTGGGCGTAGGCATTTATCTTGTCTGGGTGAGCGAAGATTTGGAGGTTGCCAGTGAGGTGGCCAATCACAAATCCGAAAAGTATAAAACCCGTCACCGCCATCGTAACTTTCTTGCCGATGGACGATTTAAAGAGAACGTGCAGAATTTTCATCGAGTCGCCGATTTGTACAAGCAGAATGTCTGACGCGGTGTGGATCCGATCAGGTAGTTCCGCAGGCTGATTGAAATTTATTGCCGAGACCTCGAAGGTCAATTAGGAACCCTTTGCTAAGCGCCTGAGAATGAAATGATAAGCGAAGGCGATATTGGCTATAAGGAGAGATCGCCATGCTGCCCGGTATAGCCTGAAGATATGGGCTTTCCCGTATGCCTATCGACTTCGACGTCGAGCCTGGATCTTTTCCCACTCCGGGTAGAAAAGCAGAAGGGCATTCAACACCAGCGCGTGAAAGATCTCGCCGGACCGAACCATATCAAAAACGCGTTCGATTGGCACAGTTTTGGTTGAGATCTCTTCATGCTCGTCCCATTGCAAATCAGCCGTTTTTGAGGCTTTCTCGGCTAATACGATATGGCAGGCATTGTTCTGAATAGCTGGATTCGGCCTGACGGAGCCTAGAAGCCGGGCCCGTTCTGAAGTAAATCCCGTCTCTTCCTGCAGCTCTCGCAAACCCGCGACGACAGGATCTTCTCCGGATTCCATAACGCCGCCGGGAATTTCCCATGAATTCTTCTGCACTCCAAACCGGTATTGATTTACCAGTACCATTTCGAAATTCGAAGTGATAGGGATGACATTTACCCAATCCCGAGTGCGGATGACGTAAAAGTCCCCTTCCGTTTCCCGCGAAGGATGCCGAAACCGCTTCGAGACCACATCGAAAATGCGACAATCGACCACTGGCTCAGAGCCCAGCTCCTCCCAATTAGGCACTTCGTCATCAGGTGGGTCAGGTTGCTTGGAAGCGGACATTTATCGCTGGAAGTGTCGCGTTTCAGGAAAGAGGCGCGATCGCCGCTGGCGATATACGCATTTCCAGAGCGAGAATAATATCTACTGGCTTTTCGAAACCGGAATCACGATTTCCTGGCCAATACGCAATCGTCGAGGATCGACTCCGGGATTCGCGTCAATGATGTCATTGACGCCCACCTTGTACCGATTCCCGAGCTTCTGGTACGTATCTCCTGCCTCGATCATGTGCGTCGTCGAGTCTCCAATTACGGCGTTTCGCTCTCCATCCGACTTGGTCTGGGAAGAGCCTGGAGCCGCAGGTCGAGAATCGGCCACTGGAGCCGTTCTGACACCCGCTTTTTCCAGCGCTTCCGCTTTCTTGAGCGCCGTTCCTGCCTGGATGGCCAGAGTTCTCATACTCTTCTTCACCGAGGCGATGTCCTTTTCAACCTCATCGGTCACTCGCCTCAAGCTGGATTCTATCGATGAAATCTTGCCCGCAGCTTTTCGCAGCGTTTCCCCATTCGACTCAACTGTCGATTCCAGATTGCTCACTGATTCCGTGGCTCCGGAGATCGCCGAGAGCTGAGTTTCTAGCTCATTCGCCTTGGAAAAGCCTAGCCATCCGAGAATGACCCCAGTCAGGGCTATGATTACGGCCGCTATACCTGTGAAAAGAGGCGTCTTCGAACTCGAATCCAAATCGGCAGAGGAGAGATTATCCATGGCAATACTGTTTTCTTTTCCCGTGCCCATGGACGAGGCCATCATGACCAATCCCGCTCCACAGACAAATGCTCCCATAGTTGTTCGCCTATTAAGCCAGGATTTCAAGATATTCTTGACAGCCCAAACGATTACACCTCTTTTGACCCCTCTTTTTTCGGGGCGTAGCTTAGCCTGGTAGAGCGCCTGGTTTGGGACCAGGAGGTCGTTGGTTCGAATCCAATCGCCCCGACCATTTGACCGTAAGGACCTGATGAGTCAAAGGGCCGACGAGACATCCACAGTCGGTCGATCTTCGATTGGATGAGTTCCAAGGCCCCTGGCCGACATGGCTCGGCCAGCATGGAACCGGACCACAAAAGTGTTCTATGAACGATTCTTCTAAACTATTGGCTCCAAACCAAGGAAGACGTTATAAGTTGCTCCAACGCTGTTTTTTAACGAAAGCATTGCTTCCCAAGAGCGAATGCAGAAGATTCTCCAAAATCCACCTTTGTATGATAACGTATGCCCTCCCAAGATAATAAGGTTGAGATCCCCGAGTTGCTGGAATTTTCCTCCCAGCTGCCGGCCTCTCCTAAGATTTTCGCCCGACTATCTAAACTGATCAAAGATGAGAATACCGGACTGGATTACATAGCTTCCCTCATTAAGATGGATACTTCGCTTGCGTCCCATATCCTAAGGGTCAGCAACAGCGCCTATTACGGCTGTCCGGTTAAGCTGAATGATATCGAGTCGGCAATTGCCCGCATCGGATTCAACGAGGTTCATAAGGTACTGAGCGTCGTAATTGCTCACGATTCTTTTTATCAGGCGCTACCGGCATATCGCGTCACCGCTACGGAATACGCTGACGAGTGCATAGCGGTCGCGGTTGCCTCGGAAGTTGTCGCACAACGAGCCGGGGCCGATCTCAATGCCCCTTACGTTACCGGATTACTCCACGCGATCGGGAAACTGGCGATTAACCTGTATCTCGAAAAACTTGGTAAGGCCACCCACCCGATTAAACCGCGGGAGAGAGTCGCATTGCTCGAGGCAGAGGCAGAAAATTTCGGCCTAACCCATCTGCAAGCCGGATTTGAGCTGTTGAAGCATTGGCAATTCAAACCGGAAATCTGGCAACCGATCCGTCAGCAATCCAACCCAAGAAGAGCCGCCCATTTCATAAGGCCAACAGCCATCCTTACGGCCGCGATCTGGCTCTCGGATAATTTTAAGAAATTCGATCCTGATGCTGATCTGCCATCAGAATACGTGTGGGCGCTGAAAGAATTGAATCTGGATACGCTGGAAACCGCTAGTCTGATCGATTCTACGCGTTTCGAATTCAATGATCGCCAAAACTTGTTTTCTATGCTCGACTAAAGGCTCAAATTCTCAATAGCCACTGTTACCCCAATAGGTTTGCGTTCCCCGCTAAACAAGGAATCCGCGTACAAAACAGTATGGTCTAGCCAAGAGCCCGCCTTGCTCGCGCGAGCTCTAACGCTCGCCTTAGAGAAAATAGGACCGGAGTCTGAATTTATGGATCGCGACAAGCTTGATGAAACCGTCCACGAGCAGTTCGATATCGAAGAACACGCTGTCAGCCAATGGATACATTTTATCAATGTCGTTGCGACTTTTTCTCCCATGATCGGATTGCTTGGGACCGTTAGCGGTATGATCGGAGCCTTCCAAACGATGTCAGCCGGCGGGATGGGAAAGCCAGAGCTACTCGCGGGCAATATTGGCGAAGCCCCGATCACTACCGCTACCGGGCTTTGTATTGGAATTCCCGCGATGATTGCCCACTCAAATTTCACCAATCGGCTTAATAATCAGCTGGTAGAAAACGTCCAGCGAGCCAATGCTGTCAGCGAATGTCTAGACTATCGATAATAATCGGCTGATCGCCATGCGCATTTCTGGTGGAAAAGCGCGTGGGGTGGCCTTGAGCGTATCCAAGTCATCGGTTCATCGGCCAGCGACTGATCGATTGCGCCAAGGCATATTCTCGAGCCTCGGAAAACGGATTGAGAATATCGACATCTGCGACCTTTTTGCCGGCACAGGTTCCTACGGATTGGAAGCCCTTAGTCGAGGAGCGGCCTCAGCCACATTCGTTGAAAATAGCCGCAGAGCCTGCGAAATGATCCGACGGAATATCGCGATCGTCTCTAAAAGTATGGGAGCAGATCGATTGAATGCCACTGTCCTGGCCAAGAATGCAACGAAGCCACATTCGTTTTCAAGCGAGCCGTTCGATCTGATTTTCGCAGATCCTCCCTACGAGCTTCTTGATTCAATCGCAATAGATCTCTTTCGGGCCGCGGATAGAAATCTGAAGGCAGATGGCTTGTTTATCCTAGAAGCGCCAGGCAATTATGAATACGATACCCAAGGCTGGAATCTGTCAAAGAGGATTGGCAAAGGAACCGATCAGCCCACTGCCCTTTTCTATGAGCGTGAGCGAGTAGACGCTTATGATGAGTCTAGTAACACTTAAGCTCGCTCCTGCAGGCTTGCGTTGGCGGCAACTCAACCACATTCAAACACAGAGCTACCGTTTGTTCGCGGGCTGTAGGATTGGGTACAACTTTATTTGACGCGCGCAGACTGCTACAGATCCAGCCCTACACATCTTTGAAACTCTATTTCCTCACGCGCTTCGTATTTTGTATTAGCTACCCGATTCAATTCGCCCTGCGATCATTGACAGTCCAGCTACTACGGCAGCTTCCGTTCTTAGAGGACGCGGACCTAGATGGGCTAGTTTGAATCCATTGGTTCTTAGCGTGTTCCGCTCATCGCCAGACCATCCCCTCTCGGAACCCACAGCTAAAACGATGTTTGGATGCTCGATTCTCGTATCCATTAAGTGGACGTCCGATTCATAGTTATCGAGAGCGATTCGCTCGAGATCCCCCTCCAGCCCGGCAATCGAATCTTTAAGAGCCTTCCCAAAAAAGACTTCAGGAATTCTTGTGGCAAAGGCCTGGGCCGTTCCATCCAAGACATGCCTCTTCCATTCTCCTGAACTCCAGAGTCGCGATTCCGCATAGGAAGGCTCGCTTCTATCCGTCTGAACAAAGGACAAACGCCGAACACCTAAGCTAGTCGCCTCACGCAAGATTCTCCTGTTCGTCTGTGGTCGAGATAATCCCACAATCAGCTCGATCGGATACAATGGAGGATCCGTTTTATTTAGCTCGAACTCGAGAATTAGATTGTCGTTGTCGATTCTCTCGACTTTCGCCTTCCCCCTAGGCCCATTGATCACGCCCGCATCAAACGTGTCTCCAATTTCGCGACGCAATACGCTAAGAATATGCTTGGCTCGCGCATCTTGGCGAGCCAGGGGCCGATGGACCTCATCCGCTTCAAATAAAACGATATTCATCGCTCGCTAGTTCTTCAGCAAGCTGGGAAGCCAAGTGGTAAGGAATGGAATATAGGTTATCAATATAACTCCGATGACAAAGACCAGCACTAAGGGTAACGAAGCCTTGATGACAACCGACATGGGCTTCCCAAACCGATAGGAGGCCAGGAATAGGTTCATCCCGATCGGAGGCGTCAAGTAGCCTAATTGCAGATTCGCCAGGAAAATGATTCCCAAGTGGATTGGATCGATCCCGAAAACCACGCCCAACGGCACGATCAGCGGCACAACAACGATTATCGCGGAGAAAATATCCATTAAGCAGCCCACGAGAATCAACGCGCCGTTTAGGGCCAGGAGAAACAGATACTTCGATTCGATGGTCGCTTGAGCCCACTCGACCATACGGTCGGGGATCATCGCGAAAATCAGATAGTCAGTCAGCCCCATCGCTACGCCCAGAATCAGTAGGACGCCACCTACAAGCAAACCACACTCGGCCATTATAGTAGGAAGCTCGGCTCTTACGCTGACGCCTCTCAATCTTTTGGCATCAACGAGATAGACAATAAACGCGTAGAAAGCGGATACAGATGCTGCTTCGATAGGCGTAGCAAAACCGCTGAACAAAGCAAAAAGGGCCACTATTGGCAGGACAAGCTCCTTCAAGGCACCCGCGAAAGCTTTCCATACTTCCACCCAATCAACAGGGGTCTGGTCGACACTAGTTTGCGGCTGTTTCCAAATGCCCCAAATGATTGTCATGACTACTAGCAAAGCCCCCGGGATGGCTCCACCCAGGAATACATCCTTTAGGGAAAGGCTTACTAACTTGGTATTCGTAGCGACAACGGCATAGAGGATCAACGGAAGACAAGGTGGAAAGAGGACTCCCAAGGATCCCGCTCCTGTAAGCATGCCAATACTGGAGCGTTCGTTGTATCCAGCGGCTTGCAGCACTGGCATGAGCAAGCCCCCTAGAGCGAGAATAGTGACACCCGAGGCTCCCGTAAAAGTCGTGAAGAAAGCGCAAACCAGCACGGTGACAATAACCGCCCCGCCTCGCACACCGCCAAAGATCGACCGAATTAGCCGTATCAGCCGCTTCGACGAATGCCCCTGAGCGAGAAAGTAGCCAGCCAAGGTAAACAGCGGCAGGGTCACCAACAGAGGATTGCTAATGAATCCATACAGGGTCTGGGCCTGAGTTTCGATCGTTATGCTAACCCGCTCCTCAGGGAAGTAGCCGCTCCACCCCCAATTCATGATGAGAGCAGCCCCTCCAATAGCCACATATAGCGGCGCTCCAGCCACCGTCGCCAAAATCAGCAGTATCAGCAGCGGCCATACGAAACTTTCAACCTCTTCGAAAGGGTAAATAGCGAACGCTATTAGAGCAGCGCTCGCAACAAGAGGGATCCAACGCGATTTCCAGCTTGGAGAGCTGAACCAGACAATTCGGATCGCTAGCAATGCGAACCCGATCGGCATGATAGCCATAACCGCCCAGCGAGGAATTCCCCAAAAAACTGTCTCATCTCCAATTCCTTCCGTATTGATAAATTTGAAACAGCCTATCCCGATTACCGCAGTAACGAACAATGCGAGGGAAGCGCTGAAGCTACGGGCGATCACCGCCCAGGAACCCGTTAGAAAAGCGGTAAAGGTTGAAAGCGAAAGCAAACGATTCTCGCGGGCGGCAATCGCTCCTCCGAGCATGGCCACAAATAGGACTAAATGCTGCAAGAGCTCGGCGGAACCCGAGATACTAGTATTGAACCGACGCAACACGATCTCGAGCAAAGGCAGCGACATCATCAACCCGAGTGAGATAGAGATGGCCCAGTCTTCGATTCGAGCCCATGCCAAACTCGCTTGGCTGTTCATCGGCTCTATCTTCGAGCTCTCCTCTAGATTCGGGCCACTGGAAAGATCCTCATTTTCCACGCGGCATTGCTATTCCGTAGACCTGGAAAGGCAAGGGGTTTTCAGAAACCCCTTCGTCAATTAGCCCCTGCTCGGTACTCTTGAAGGTGTTCTATAGCCTGATCCCAAATCTCTCCCGGCACTGTATTGTCCCGAATATGACCGTAAGCTTCTATGGAAACTGATTGCCATTCCTCTCGCAAGTTATCGTCCAACTGGCTCGACTTCAGCCCGAAATTATCAGCCATAACGCTAATCGACTCTTCGCTTTCCTGGCGTCCCGACACAGTCATTTCCCGGCCAGCTTCTTGAGCCGCCGCTTTCATTGCCGCCTTTTCTTCTTCGCTAAACCGCTCCCACATTCTTTTCGAAATGACGATCGCTCCGATTATCGGAGCATAGTTGAAATCAAGCATGTAGGGGGCCGAGCTATACGTTTGACTAGCTAGGGCGTAGAAGGGAGGCATAGGCACCGTGTCCACCAATCCCGTGGTCAAACTGGAAACGATCTCCGAACTCTCTATGGCGATAGGTCGAAATCCCATTTTCTTGAGCAAATCCGTTTGCTGCGGGTCGCCTGACCAGGTAAATAATTTGGACTGCCTCATGTCATCCGGAGTCAAGAGAGGGTCTTTGCTGAAGATCCGTACCCACCCGCTATCGATCCAGGTTAATACTACAAATCCTTGATCAAGTATCCGTTTCTCTAGTACCGGAGTCAGCCTGTTCATGACATACTCTAGCTCGTCAAAATTCCGATATAACAACGGCACTTTCTGAAATACAGCGACCCCATTATCGATATCCGACAAACCAATACCCGTAAGCAACGCGGCGTGCAGACGATTGATTCGCATCTTATTGATGAGTTCCGATTCGCTACCTTGGCTTCCACCCGCGTATACGATTAAGCTAGCCTTCCCGTTCGTTTCCTTTCGCCACGCTTGGCCCATCTTTCGCAGCGTCTTATCGAATGATGTGTCTTTGGGAGCCAAGGTCGCCAGTCTAAGAGGAGCAGCCAGGCTTGGAATGGAGCCTATAATGCAAGCTCCAAGGAGAGCGATGAGAAGAAAGAGGGATTTCTGTGAGCGCATAATCATACAAGTTTCGATATCAGCTTATAATAGAAACACCGGGAATCGGGAAACGTTCAATCAATAACGCGTTGAACCGGGGCTACAAAGATCAGCGCTCAAAAGAAATACCAATCCAGACGCGTGAGCAGCCATTTCGCCCTTCGTTGATAGATGAGGTTGGAAAGCCGCCAATCCGGGCGGACATCGATATCGATAGCTAAAGCTTGATTCAGCAGCGAGACGAACAGCTCTTTATCGCCTTTTTCGACAGCGACGGATTCCGCCATGGCAACAAAACAAGAGGCCATGTTGCCGCCTGAAAGCTCTTTGGCCCGCTGAAAGTGCCGGGTCGCTTTTTCGACGGGATCACCCTCTCCGCCCAGTCGACTCATTTCGTAGGTTACGAAAAACCCGTGCAGCGTTCCATACTCCCAATCCGGATCAAGACCCATTATTTGATCCATCATCGCTTCGGCATAAGCCAGCTCGCCTAGAATCTGCGGATCGTCTAATGACAAAACGATCGCGCCCGACCAGGCAAGGGCAGTCCAATAGGCAGTTTCCACGTCCTCCTTCCCTAGCCTCTCAAGGGCAGCGAATTTATCTGCTATCAAATCGGCCTCGAATCCCGGATGGGCAACTTCTAAAGACCGCATCCCGTAACCTTTCGCTCGCAAATACAAATTCTTGGCGCGATCCCTCAATTCTAGCGCCCGATCATAATCCTCATCCTCGATTTCATCCGCGTCCAGTTGAACATAGCCATACGCATATTGCGTAAATCCGCTAGCCAAGGCGCCGAGCAGCGCTTCATGCCTAGGCGTCTCAGCAAGAACGCTCTCCATCAGTTTTAGACTAAAGGGTAATGCGTCTCCGACCAGTTCCGGGTCCTCATCAGAAGAAAAGGCCGTTCCTCCGCCAGACAAGGCATCGCCTAGCTGATTCATAGCCACATTCTTAATCGAGCAGCTGGCGCTGCCGAATGCGGCGACCAGTAGCAAACAGTTCAAGAGTTTCCGCTTATGGACCATTTGGGCCACAAAGTAACTGGCAAGCCCGGTTTGGCAATGGTCAATCATCGAGAGTTCAAGTATCCGGGACCCCTTCAATAACGATACTCTGGGGCCCACTCAAAACAAGTAATGAAAGCATTCCAAAGATAGGGATGACCGAGGCATTTAAGGTGGTGGGCGATCTCCGAGTGCCCGCTACCGATCCGGAAAACTTTACCTCAGAGACTAAATTCCGCTCAGCACGATTTTTCCTTCGGGGCGGGTGGGCCTCTTTTCCGTCTCCTCGGTTACAAAGAAAGATATCGATTCATTAGAATCTTGGATAGTGTCGTTAGATGAAAGATCGAAAAAGGCCAAGCGGCTCGCGGGTTCGCCTTGCTGAATCATACCCGCCCAGACGGGTTCGCTAGCTTTCGACGGCTTAGCCCAAACGCTATAATAGCGGCCTAAGCGACCTTCCGGAATATTCTCGATCCCGATTACCCCTATTTTGATCTTCCGATCATAAATAGAAAATCCCCCGCTGAATTCCTGGGCATCTACGCCATTATCCGTCTCCGGCGGCAATCCTTCGCGAGAGAACCAGTACGCCTCCGCTAGGCCCGTTAACTCCAAAAGCCGGTTCTGAAATTCCTCCTCTTCACCCTCGCTCGCTACCAGGCTATCTTGCTCGGGATTGCCCAGTTCATTAAGTACGATATCGCTCTCAGCCGGACTGCCAATCGACATTTCATTCGCTACTTGGCTCATCGAGATTCCCGAGAATATGGCCAGTGCTGCTGCGGCAGCCCAACCTCCCCATTGGACTAGAAAGCGCAAAGGCGATCCCGTAGTCTTCGAGCTAAGCAAACTGCTGCCTCCCTTCGACGTGTCGATTCTCGACATGACACTCGAGTAGATGTGGAAAGACGGCTCCACCTGGTCGCACTCGTTAGCATCCGCTTCATTCACTTGCTGCCATTCGTAGACTACCGAGCGAAGTTCTTGGTTTTCCGAAACCAGGCGCTCTACCTCAGCTTCCTCCGATTGCGGGAGCGTTCCGAGAGCGTATTGAAGCGCCCTTTCCTGTAATTCTTCCTTATTCATAACAATGTGACATTAACTGGCGGAGACGTTGCATCCCGCGCCGCATCGAGGTTTTCACCGTGCCTAAGGGCATGCCTAGCGTATCCGAAATTTCCTGTTGAGTGAGCCCCTTGCTGATAGCCAGGGATAAACTGTCCTTTTGGGCCTGAGGCAGCTTGTCGATCATCGAACGTAGTCGACCAATGTCCTCTCCCACGGCGACGGTTTCCACTGGAGAGCGCTGCTGTGATCGCGTGTCTTCACTGGATTGCAATGCTTGCGGGTCCTCGACCACAGACTCCGGCTTCATTCGTCTCAGACGGTCGATACAAAGCCGCTTTGTTACCAGAACCGCCCAGCTGAAGGGCCGGGAGAGCTTGGGATTGTATCTCGGCGCCGTTCTCCAGATTTTCACGAAGGCGTCCTGAAGAACCTCTTCCGCGATCATGCGATCTTTCAAAAACTTGAATGCATAGGAAAACAGCGGTCGCGAGTAACGAGCGTACAATTCATCGAACGCGCTGCGCTCACCCGCGCCTATGCGTCTTATCAATTCCGCCTCGATGCTCGCGTCATCCATCGAACCACTCATCTCAAACCAAAATGCTCCGGCCTAGTCGGCCTTGGCCGGCAAGCCGAAGTTCGAGGACCGAGAATTTTCCCCCAAATTGGAATCATCGAAGTCCACGTTGAAATGATCGTTTAGTCTAGCCATGAGATCCATCAATGCCTTGGACAGAACCTCATTGTATTTCGCGGTCGTTTGGGATTGGGAGATCATCGAGTAGCCCCCCCCCCTTTCATGGAAGAAACCAAGCTTGTTTCTGGTGCGTCCTTGGGATCGGGCCTTCAAAGCCGCATTCATTCGAACCTCAATTTCGCCCAGTCCATTGTCCCCCCATTTGGTGATGTATAACTGCAACTCCGGCTGATTCTCAGGCACTCGAGCCCCAAAACGGACGATTTTGTAACCCATGGGAAACTCCGTCTCCCTAAAAACCTTAACCAGCGTTTCTTCGATATCATAATATCGGTCAGCAAAGTTTCCGCTACCAAAACCATCATCATGATAGATATTATCGATGACGGTGATGTACAGTATCTGGTTCTGGTTCAAATAGATGAAAGGGATCTCCCGCTTTTTTGCGTGGAGATTCGAGAAGGCTAAAACCAGCAATCCCAGCAGCGCCAACATGAGTCTCGTCGTTTTCATCGTCGTAATCGAAAGGGAAATAGCCTCAAACCGAGGCGATTGTAACACGTATCAGTTCGTTGAACAGACTTCATTGGATTCAATTTTGGCCATATCCGGCCAAGCGTTCGCTCTCAGGCTCAATCCAATCGCTCCAAACGGAGGCGTTGACGTTCGTCGAATAGCCGCCATTCGATCACTTTCAGAGCCGCAGCCATCCCAAAACCTACGCCTCCGGCTATGAGAAACCAAATGATGATTTGATACTTTACCGCTTCTGTGGGAATCGATCCTGCTAGGATCTGGCCCGTCATCATGCCTGGTAGGGAGACGATGCCCGCAGTGGCCATGGAATTGACGACCGGCATGATGCCCGTGCGGATGCAATCCCTCAAATAGGGGAGAATGGCTTGGCGCGATGACTCTCCTAACGCCAGCCGCTGCTCGATAATCGCCCGGTTATCGTTGAGGGCGGATGTGAGCCGGTCCATGGACAATCCAATCGCACTCATGGTATTGCTCATAATCATTCCCAGCAAGGGTATGGAGTATTGGGGAAGGTACCACGGCTCCGGGCGGACCACGACGAACAATCCGTAAAGGGCTATGGCGAAGGAGGAGACGAACAGCGTTGAAGCGCCGATCCCGAATCCACTCCAGCCTTTGAGGCGACACTTCTGCCTGGCAAGGATTTCTCTCGAGGCGACGAGCAACATGACCCCTGCCATAATAGCTACATACTCTTCTTTGCCTTCCTCAAACAAGAATCGCAACACATAGCCGATCAGGAAAAGCTGTATGACCAGCCGAACGGAAGCGATGGCCAATGAACGAGTCACTCCGAGCCTGTAATAGGCCAGCAAGATACCCAGGCCTAATATGATGATTCCGGCAAAGAGGATATCGAAATAGTCCAACTGGATCGTTTCTGTAGTCACCCCTCTCCCTTTCCGGTTTCCCCAATCAATTCTCTGAGGGCGCCGTCTTTCATCCGCAGCGTTCTATCACCAATCCTGCGGGCTTGCTCTGAGCTATGCGAAACCCACAAAGCTCCTCTACACCGCTCTTGGATGTAGGCCAATAACCGGTTTTCGGCCAAATTAGAATTCGTTTCGTCCAGGTTGGCAGTGGGTTCGTCCAGCAGGAGAAAAACGGGTTCGCGATCCAGCATCCGCAAAATTCCTAGACGCTGGCGTTCACCCATCGATAAGCGGCTCGGATTCCAATCCAGACAGTCCGGGCTGAGTCGAAGACTCTCAAGGGATTGCTTGCTTGGCGGTTTAAGGAAGTGAGCCCCTACCGCGTCTTCCCACCAAAATATTTCCGCAGGTAAATATCCCACCTTCCTTCGCCAGTCCAATGAACTCATGCTACTTCTTTCCGTCCCATCCAATTCGATCACGCCTTCGCTTACGATCAGATCGGCGATTGCTCGCAACAGAAGCGATTTCCCGGATCCGGATTCTCCAACCAGGCAGACCACTTCTCCATCGCCAATGGTCAAATTTAAATCCTTCCAATCCAGGAACTGAAGACTCCGTATGCTTAAAGCCATTACTTAACCCCGCGTACTCTCAACTATACGCAGTCAGACTGGCAAGAAAAGATCCCCTTGGCACGATGCCGCGTTCCAATCCGGTCGGGATAATCGTCGATGCCACTATTTTCGGTAAGATTACCGAAATGAGTGGCGCCGTACCCTGGGCGTGACGCGATAGGATTGGAAGCATTGCCAAAATGGAGGAGGGTCTGCAAAGTGGTTGCCTATGAGCAGCGAATTGAGACTGGGACTGGCGGGAGCCCGATTCGGCGAAAAGCACGCAGCGGCATTTAGCAAAGTAGACGGGGTCATTTTGGCGGCAATCGCGGATCCCGATGAATCCAGGCGGCAAGCCCTGGTTGACAAATACGAATTCAATCGAGCATTCGATACTTACGATGGAATGCTGGAGGCTGGGGATCTGGATGCGGTGGTCATCTGCCTGCCAACGGCCTTGCACGAACGATCCGTGAGCGCCGCCTTCGATGCGGGCCTCCATGTCCTTTGCGAAAAGCCTCCTGCTGTGTCAGAAAGCGAAATGTCCAAGATCGTCAGCTCGGCCGGGTTTTGCGGCAAAACCTACATGTGGGCCCGGCAACAACGCTTTTCACCCGCAATCGCCAAGGCTCGAGGGATCATCGAACGCGGGGAGATTGGCGAGGCCTATCGCGGCGAGTCATCATGGCGGTGGGCTTGGTGGCCTTTCGACGACGACAATTGGCGAGGCAATCGAGAAAACGGCGGCGGGGCCTTACTGGACATAGGCATCCATGTGATCGATTCAGCCTGGTATCCTATGGGCTGTCCTGATCCCGTGGAGGCCATGGCTTCGCGCCACAGCTTGTTTTTAGATGGACGCGTGCCCGATCGCGATGAAGTTGCCGAAGATTCCGTATATGGTATGCTTCGATTTAGGAATGGTTGCAGCATGAGCTTCTCTACGGCATTCTTCGGACATGTTGAGGGCGAGAAAGAGCCATGGGGATCCCCCAGTAATTTCGGTATACAAATATTTGGTACAAGTGGTTCACTCGATCTGGCCAAGGGTTATCGCGTGGTAGCTCAACAGCCAGAGATCGTTTCCACATCCTACGCGGAAGGGCCGAGCGATGAGTCCGACTGGTTTCTGGCCCAAGCTCAGGAATTCGTCGATGCTATCCGAGAGGAACGAGAACCTTTAAACGACGGGAAACAAGGCCTAACGCTCATGCGAATGCTGGACGCCCTAGCCCTCTCCGCGAAAGAAAAGCGAGCTGTGTCCATCAAAGCCACTCGCTCGCTGGATGATCTGTTTGGCGGCCTGTAATCGGATCTTGCTACTCGACAACAAATAGCTCAATCAGCCCAACACCCTCTGTATCGCCAGCACCTGAAAGTTGAAAGGTGTAGACCCCTTGATTCAGGGTGAGCAGGAGAGCAGCATCTTTAGATCCAGTCGCTAGTGGCTTGTTTTGCCCAATCAACGCCTCAGCTAGCTCAGCGGCGTTGGGACCTTCTTCCCAATTGTCATTGGTCACTAGGAGCTGGCTTCGGATAGGAACTTCGTCGAATAGCGTCTGAAAGACCTTAAGTTCTGGATCAGCTAAAGCTCCGGGCACTCCGTCCAAGGTCAGTTGAGGCCCCAAACCGCGAACGAGCACTGTCTTGGTCGACCCGCCCAGCACGGTGAGCCCGCCAATCATGATGTCCGCTCCCGAGCCGACAAATCCGCGAGTCGCGAGATTTACCAATTCCGCGGTTGCCGCGTCGTCAATGGTCAAGGTTCCCGCAGCGGACACGGCTGAGCCCGAGCTATTGGTCACCTCAACCGAATAAGCCCCTTCATCAGCTGCTGACGCTTCAGGAATAACCAGCGTCTGTGACGTCTCACCCAGTATCTCAACCCCATTCTTCAACCATTGGACGGATTCCACCACGCCTTCCGCTTCGAAGAAGAACTGGGCCCGACCGCCAGTGGGAACGCGTGTTGAATCTGGGGAACGCAGGATTTGCGGCACGGTTAGAGGAACTTCTACCGCTATCTCATACCATCCCCCGTCACTTTCACCATTCCATTCTTCGCCCGAGGGGGGTGGAGACCATTTTGTTTCTCCCGGTGGCGCAGGCACAAAATACGCTTTGACGCCTAGTACGTTCTGATTGGAGAAGAAGCCATCTGGCTCCAAAGTGGCGATTTGACTAGGCGTCGTCGGTGTACCTGATAATGTTAGTTGTTGGCTGTGAATCCGGTAATAATTATTGACTCCTGCCGGGCCTCCCGTCCTCTCTAAAGGCCCTTCGAGAGTGCCCGCAGGAAGTGCGTCGCTGACGAAATCTAATCCGTCAATTAAGTCGCTGTTTGCATCAACTTCCCAGTAGCTAACCTGGGTGTTTTCCAACCTAATTGTAAGAACCACCTCTTCTCCAACATCGCATGTAAAAGAGGTCCTGTTGGTGTAGGTACCCAGGTTTACCGACGATTGCAGTCCAGTCGCTCCCGCGGTAGCGTGAAATAGCCCCATTCCCGTCGCCAACCAAGTGGTGGATTTCACCACTTGAGCGGTTGGCAACCTGAAGGCTTTCTCGAATAGGCTCAGGATCTGAACTGCCGGCGAACGCTGCAAAATGAACCCAAGCAAAAGAATGGCGAACTGCCCTTTGGCTAGCTGGACTTTGAGGTTCAGAAAATTCATTTACTTAAACTAAAGGCGATTTTTCGGCTCGATTCGCAAAGGCTAAAACGAATGGCGGCAAACTAGGTAAAACAGGTTAGTAAACTTCAATGCAAACGTGAGCTCTCAGCTCAGCCCTTAGGGGCTGGTTTCCGAAACCACAAAGAGCTCGATCAGCCCCACGCCTTCCGTTTCAGCGACACCTGAAAGCTGAAAGGTGTAAACGCCTTGGTTGAGAGTTAGCAATAAGGCGGCGTCCTTCGAACCTGCTACCAACGGCTTGTTTTGCGCTGTCAAAGCCGCGATTAATTCCTCAGCATTAGGCCCTTCTTCCCAATTGTCATTGGACACAAGCAATTGGCTCCTAATGGGCGATTCGTCGAACAAGGTCTGGAATACACTGAGCTCAGGGTCCGCCAGGGCTCCAGGCACGCCATCGGAGGTCAGTTGAGGCCCTAGTCCGCGAACGAGCACTGTTTTGGTCGCTCCCCCGAGCACGGTGAGGCCACCAATCATGATATCCGCGCCCGTTCCCACGAATCCACGGGTAGCCAGATTAACCAGATCCGCCGACACTTCGTCATCGATAGTCAAACTTCCGGCGGTCGAGACAGCGGACCCCGAAACGTTAGTGATTTCCACGGAATAGGCCCCTTCATCCTCGGCGGAAACATCTTGAAGAACCAAGGTCGTTCCGGTTGCCCCCGCTATTTCAACTCCATCCTTAAACCATTGTATCACATCCACCACGCCCTCCGGCTCAAAGAAAAACTGGGCTCGACCTCCAGTCGGAGCTCGAGTTGAGGCAGGTGGCCGGAGAATAGCTGGCGGCTCCGGCGGGGCTTCGGCTACGATAATCGTAATCGTCGTTGCAATGTATGTATAGCCTTCCTTATTCGGTCGTTTCCAAGGCTTTACAGTGATGCCGTAAGTTCCCGCTGCCGTTGGCGTTCCCACTATAGTACCCGTTCGCGTGTTGACCGTGTCTCCAACTAGTCCCGGGACAGTAAGCCCCGGCGGGATCTGACCAACCACACTCCAGGAAGCAGCATTATGTGGAGCTCCCGTAACATCGAAGGCCAATGCAAATTCCTCCCCGACAGTCGCGTTCGCAGGTGATGCAGGATTGATGACGTAGGTGGTTGCCCCCGCAGTCGCATGGAACAGCCCCATACCTGTCGCTACATAAGTCGTGGCTTTAATGAGCTTGGCAACCGGAGCGGCCATGGCTTTCTCAAACTGAAAAGCGTACTTGATAATCGGCGTTCTCTGCAGCAAGGCCAGGAGGATGAAGAGGCCCATTTGGGCCCGAGCCAGTTTTAATTGAATAAGCATCAAGTTCATAATAGTTTCGGACAGTCTAATTGGGAGACGAAATATGTTGCGAATTGGGAATCAATTACAACCACAGCCACCGCCACCCACGCCTTCACCTCCAGTCGTGGCTTCACGTGAATACTGTATGTGGGATGTCATGACAGCAGCCAATTCATCGCGATCGGATCGCATTGTGTAATCGGCGAGGTTGCCTTTCTGATAAGGGGCAACAGTCGAACAGCCAGAGAAAGCGATCGCGCTCACCAAAATTGGCAGAATTGGCCCCAAAGGGACATGATGCTTGTATTTCATTCGGCCAATAGGGTTTGAATTTCTTCGGTTAGATTCTGTACCGACTTTTTGCCGTGCCAGCCCTTACGGGCGAATCGAATGACGCCTTTCTTATCGATCATAAATGATGTAGGCATAACTTGGATACCGGTTTCTTCAACCAGCTTTTGGGAAGCGTCGTGGACCGTTGTGAAGGATGGTTTTCTCCGATCTAGAAATTGTTGCATCGCCCGCTCCTTTTGATCCACGCTTACCGCTATGACCTGGAATCCCTCGTCGCCGAATTCCTGATATAGCTTTTCCATCTCCGGGAACGCCGCCTTGCAAGGGGCGCACCAGGACGCCCAAAAATCGATCAAGGTTACCTTGCCCTCCAGGCACGGCACATCCCCGCTCAAGGAGTATTCGTCGAGCGAAGGGACGTCCATGCCCGCTTCCCAGCCAGCGGCCGCAGCGTTAACGCTAGCCAAGATCAAAGCCAAGCCGCCAATACTAATTTTCAACCATTCTTTCATAAAATTTCGATGATTGCTGTATCCCAGAATCCATTACGATACATCCTTCTGCTCCAAAAGTCCCTTCTACAAGTTTAAGCCCTTCTTCTTCCCCCAATACGCAAACAGCAGTCGAGAGGACTCCTGCTTCCAAACAAGAATTCGCTGTAACGGTTACGGAGAGAATGCCGTTGTAGACCGGTCTTCCCAATCGGGGATCCAAAATATGCCCGAAACGCTGCCCGCTGTGCTCGAAGAATCGGCGGTAGTCTCCCGACGTAGCCACTCCGATGTCCTTTGCAGCCAAGCTGCCCCAAACCGTGCCTGGATTCTCCGGATTCTCCAGGGCTACATGCCAGGCGGGATGGCGGGGAGGATAACCGAGGGCATGAATGTCCCGACCGAAATCAACCAGACAGTCGTTGATTCCATTGCCCACCGCGACTGCTGCCACCTTGTCCACCGCGTACTCCTTGCCAAAACCGCCAAGGTCCAAAGCCATTCCCTCGAGCGGAAGCCTTACCGCACCCGACTTACGCTCTACCTTGCTCCAGCCAATCAACTCTCTCGTTTCCGAAACGGCCTTCTCGCCGGGTAGAACATCGTGATTGTCTCGGTAGTCCCAAAGCCGCATCAAAGGCAGCATCGTTGGGTCCAGCACACCCTGCGTCATGAAGTGCAGATCGTCGCAAATCGCGAAAATGGACTCCACTTCTGCATCGATTTCCGTCCAATCGCCGCCCGCGTTTCGATTGATTTCGCTGATTAGGCTATCGCTTCTGAACCGGGAGTATTTCGTCTCGAAATCGACCACCCACTTGACCGCTTCTTTGGCGAATCCGGCTGCTTGATCGTTCGCTACAGCCGTGTACTGGATCCGGCAATCCGTTCCTAGGGCCTTGAAGGTCAAATCGTAGAGACCTCGCTTCGAATTGAAAGCGACGTTGGCCTGTACCTTTAGAGGAGCTGGCTTTTCTTCTAGAACCATACCGTAGCTCCTATCGTCAATATGTCCGCATCCGGGAAGGCTGATTGCGGCGTATCGTCTTTGCCTTCCATTTTATAACGCTCGAATGTGGCATCCACGCTGAATTTCTCCCTGAAATTATAGATGATCTTTAATCCGTAAGTATGCGTATCGAATTTCCCAAGACGGTAGTCCGCGGAATAATGCGGTGCCAGACCGGGAGTCGATTCGCGTGGATCTATAGGCGTGCCTGTTAAGTCGAGCGTATAAAAGTCGGCCGCATTTTGGGAATAGTAACGGTACTTGGGTCTCAGGATTAGGTTTTCTCCAAGCTTTTGGTACCACTCGAAATCGAAGGTATTGCTTTCAACACCCCAGGTATCACTGAAATAGCGGTAATCGAAATCCAAGCTGGCCCCAATCTCATCAAAATACCGCTTGGCATTAAAAAACCAAATACGCCGCTCTCGGCCATCTGGCCGGTTCTCAGGAAAGGTCAGTGGCAAGGAAAGGCCTGGCAGAATTTCGGTTTCCCGTTGAATGATTTTGTAGGGGTCGCTAAGGAACCCGTTGTAGTCGCTATAGGTGAAATTCAAGGCGATCACCGTGTTTGGATCGACCACCTGGCTAATGCCCAGGAAATAATCGTAACTGTCCTTCCGGCGGCTTTCATCAAGGAAGTTGGGACGAACTAGGTCATCGATGTAGCCAATCCCGTAATTTATCCCGGTATTTCGTTGGTTGATTTCCGTTGTTTGAGAGAAGGCGTAGCCACGGGAAAGAAAATCGTCTTCCGAACTGTAGGAGAACTGAAAGCTGGATATGTGAATGCCGCGCTCCCAATCAAGGTCGACAACTCCAGCCTCTCTAACATCCGTTAGGTTGGAGAGCGGCACATTCTCTCCATCTTCGGCAGGCACACCGGTCGGCGTCGCCCCTGAAATTGAATCGTATACACCGTGCCACTTCAAAATGAGCTCGCTGCTTACCTGCTTTTCGAAGCCGAGATATTTGGAAATAACCCGAATACGACCATCATCCTCACTGTAATCCTGCCACTTGGTAGAAATGTGGTCTTCAGCATTCAGCAGTCGCGGTCCCGCAAGGTACAGATAGCCTGCCAAAAAGGCAATACGGCAGGTTTGAACGAGGCAAATCATCGGAAAAGCGGTCGACCTAAATGGGTGGACTAAATAGACGGGAAATTAATGAGCTCTTTCGCAGACTGACGGTTGCCCGGTTTCATGAATTGCAAGGGCAACGCGATTATTCAAATGAAGGTTACGCAATCTCAGGCGAGCCGATTTAGCCCCAATCTCTGTTGAACTGGCAGTTTCATAAAATTATAGCAGTGAGAATGGTACAACTGCATGAGTAGCGTCACCCAGGCATGAAGGATTTCATGCAAGCTCTTGGTAGGGCTGATCCCGTAACTGTAAGGGTTGGTTGCAGTGGAGCGTAGGAGTGAAACGGGAATGCTTCATTTATTGGAACAGAGGGAAGCAAATACACTTTGCCAGGACTAAGCCCCGGCATACAAACTGCCCGACACAAACTTTTCTTTATCCGAAATTTCGCTATCAAAAAACTAATGACTGCCACTCGATCACAATATCTCTTCGCATACGGCACACTGCGGGCTAAAGAGGCTGAAAGTAGTCGCCATGGACCTAAAAGTCTGTCGGTGAAGCCAGCGAGGGCCCCCGGGCGCCTCTACACGTTGAGGGAAGGATATCCCATCCTGTTGGTCGAATCTAGGATCCACATCGTCACAGCCAGTCACGAATGGGAAGCAGATTGGGAACTAGCCTGCTCTCAACTGGAATCGCGTTCCTACTCATCCGCAAGTCCCTCAAGGATTGAAGGCGAACTCATCGAGATTCCTCTAGAGCCCGGCGCACTTGATAGCTCTGATGCTTGGGAAGGTTTTTTGGTGGGAGAGAACAGCGTCTACCAACGGATGGTCATACCTGTCACGAGAACTGATGGAAGCATCCTCCCCGCCTGGGTATATGCCTGCCTGCGTGTGCCCGCTCTCGCGAAGCCCTTTGGGGGAGATCGATGGATTCGCCCTGTGGCGCTTTAAAACGGCGACTCTTCCAAATCGTCGAGATTTCCTTCGTCCGAGGATGAATCAGTGACATCGGCCAAATTACTATCTACTTCGCCACCTCCGTGCTCGATTCGCCAGGCTTGGAGGTTAACATAGTAGCGGCCCTTGTATTCGTTGCCGCGAATATTGAAGCTAACTTTGACTCGATCGCCCGTCCTTACTTTGTCCAGCAATTCGATCTTTTCCTTCGTGCACTCAAACTTGACGTCTTGAGGAAACTTCTCGTCAGACGTAACTACAAATTCCCTCTTCTTAAATCCACTGCCAAAGGTTTGCGTATCGTCTATCAGCTTAACCGTGCCTTCCAATTCATACATGAGACCAATCAAGCCGATCACCTCGTCAATGTTAAGTAAAAAATGGGTGGGTAAATGAGGTAATTACGCATGGAAGCCTCTTTGCTCGAATCTACCACATTTCGTTCATCACAATCATACTTACTCAGGCTCGGGTGGGTATGGGAAAAAGGTAATGCCAACCGTAGGAGCGGGTTCATCCCGCGATTCCTTACGATTAATCCTGTGGAGATCGCGGCCCCGCATGGCGTGGGCCGCTCCTACAGCCGTCCACGAAGCCACCAAAGAACAGGCGAGAAGCCCTCACTACTCCAATCCGCTCCGAAGCTGAGCAAAGCGTAGACTGTCTACGAAATCGTCGCTAGAATCTAGATACACCTTTACCCGTTCAGGATCGACTAGCGTCCAACTTTGCAGGGCTTCAAAGAAAGCGGTTTCCCGATCTAGATTGGCTACGCTGTTGGCGAGCTCCGCGAACTCCACTGAGCTTTCGAAATCGTCATGTCCGATCTCGTATAGCGAGTCGTAATAAGCTTGGTAGCGATCTCCGGTAGATTCGATGGCGGCAAGCCAGGAAATCGATTCAATCGGTTCCCTTCTGGCCAATAGCCGTGCCCCTTCCGAAGCCACCGCATCCCTTTTGTATTGGCTTTGCAAATTCGCGTGAAAGTCGATCAGTCCATCGCGAACGCCGTTTAGCAAAAGATCCTTGGCGATTTCCTTGGCTCCCACGCTGGTAACTTGTCGCTGGTTCGCCAATGTCCACTCCATTGCTCCCATTGAATCCCGCTGGGCCCATTCTTCAATGACCGCATCCATGATCGCCGAATCCAGCAAATCGTCGCTTTGAAAGCGCATGCGCTCCAGGGCCTCGGCGGGATTTTTGGATACAACGTGGAATGCGATCAAATCCGCTAGTTCGAGTCTCAGATCCGGTTCGACAACACTGGCGAGCATGTTCGCCGCCATCTGGTAGTCTTCATGCCCTTCCAACACGACTTCTAGCGTTTCTCGGAATAGACTGTTCTGCAACTGCCGATCAATATACGCTCCACTCGGATCCACCCAAGCGGCATCGATCCAATCCCAGGTCGAGAGCGGGTCCGCGCGAGCCCAGCCAATTGCGAGCTCCGTTGACAGACGCTCCTTCTCGGCAGGTGAAAGGGCGAAGAGAAGTTCCAACGCTTTGGCAGGATCCTGCGTGGCGATTTTCTGCAAGGCCAAACCAGCCGCTTCATATGCTTTGGCGCTCTGAAGATCGAAGGATAGCGCTTCGATGTAAAAATCTTCCAGCTGAGAAAAGTCGAGAGTGGCCAGTTTTCGTTCCAAGGAAAACTCGCCTTCCACCAAACCTGCTTCCAGGAAAGTTTCCACCAGTGGTTCCATCACCCCATCGCGCAGTAGCGGCTCGTCTTCAGTTTCCGCCTGGCTTTCCATTGGAGTTTGGCTGACCGATTCAATTGCCCGTACCTTCAAAGTATGCGGACTACCGTTGTATAGCCGGTCCCCAATTCGAGCCAATTGATATCCAACGCCAGAAACGACGGCGATCGCCAGCAGCGCTTTCAGGACGTTAAACATGAATCTTTGTTGTTGATAACGTTCAATTGCCTTGGTTTGCCAACAAGGGTAACAACATCTGTGGTCTCGACCCCTCTTGGCGTATCCTGTTGAACCTAGAACGGAAAGTCTAATGCAGGAGCGGGTTTTTCCCGCGATTTCAGGACGAGCTGCATGCGTTTATCGGGGTCCACTCTTAGCGGGACCGCTCCATACAACTCTTATGGGGAAAATGCCATGCATAGGCTTCCTGAAATACCAACGAGCCCTACTCCCCTGGCTCAATATCCTTAAGGAATTTGAAGAGCTCGCTATCCGTTGACAGGATTAGCGTCGCGTCCTCATTCAGCATGCGCTCGTAGGACTCCAAGGACTTGGTGAATTCGTAGAACTCGACGGATCTATCGCTCTGATTAAACGCGTCCGCGTAAATCTGAGTGGCCCGGGCGTCGGCCTGACCGCGAATGGTTTCCACCGTCTTGTAGGCTTCCGACTCGATTTCCTGAAGATCACGCTCCTTCTTGCCGGTTATCTTAGCCGCTTCCCCCGCCCCTTCGGACCGGAAGCGTTCCGCGATTTGCTGGCGCTCGCTGATCATGCGCTCGTAGATGCGTTGCCGCACGCTGTTGTTGTAATTGATCCGCTTGAATCGTATATCCAGCAACTCGATGCCGAAGTCAGTGAGCTTAGAAGCGGCGTTCTCGAAAATTTCTTGCTCGATCGCAGCACGCCCCAGCGTGATAGGATAGAGAATGCCAATATTGCCAGGCGTATCCACAAGTGTAGCATCCTGGGCCGGTTGGCGATCTTTAGTCGTGCGGATAACTTCGATCAACTCATGCTTGGCGATAGCGTTTCGAGTTTCGCTTCCCAGAATGTTATCCAAGCGCGACTCGGCGCTGCGTTCGTCGCGCAGCCGCTCGAAGTACTGCTTGGCATCGCTGATTCGCCAGCGGCCGAAGGTATCGACCTCAATATAGGTCTTGTCCTTGGTTGGCATCTCTGTGGGACGGCCATCCCACTCGAGAAACCGCTTCTCGATCATGTGAACGGTCTGCACAAATGGCGTGCGGAAATGGAGCCCCGACCTGGTAACCGGATCGCCCACGGGTTTACCGAACTGGGTAATAATCGCCTGCTTGGTTTCGTGGACTGTGTAAGCCGACGCGAAAAGGACGACAATCCCGGCAAGAATCAGAAGAACTACAAAGGAGCCTGCTATTTTTTTCATCGTTCGTTTAGCGAGTTGGCGAATCTTGGTTTAGCTGCAGAAGCGGCAGGATTTGCTGAGCTTCCTCGTCGATGATAATCTTTTGGCCCAATCGCGGAATCACCTCTTGCATTGTTTCCAGGTAGAGCCGCCGTTTCGTGACTTCTGGAGCCTTAATATATTCTTCCAAGATGGCGTTGAAACGAGCCACATCGCCCTCCGCCTCGTTGACCCTCTTGAGAGCATATCCTTCCGCGGACTGAATACGCTGTTCAGCCTCACCTCGGGCTCGAGGCACCACCTTGTTGTACTCCCCGTTGGCCACGTTGATCATCTTCTCCCGCTCCTGTTGAGCCTGATTGACCTCGTTAAAAGAAGGTTGAACTGGCTGGGGCGGGTTAACATCCTTAAGCTGAACCTGGTCGATGCTCAGTCCAAGCTCGTATTTATTAACGATCGTCTGCATCTGGATAGTCGCCTCGCTTTCTATCTCCTGACGTCCAACGGTAATCACCTCGTCGACCGTTCGATCTCCGACAACGGATCGCATTACCGACTCGGAGATGTCCCGCAAGGTCAATGATGGCTCTCTAACCTTGAAGAGGAATAGCCGCGGGTCCTGAATGCGGAATTGGACAATCCATTCGACCGTAGCGGCGTTCAAATCTCCCGTCACCATGCTGCGCTCGAAATTGCGTTCCGTTTGAGAGGGATTGAACTGAGTTGGATTCGTTCCCCCACGCGTGGCAAAACCAAACTCTTGCTGCAACTGGCGCCTGACCTGAACGATCGATACCTGATCGATGCCAAATGGCAGTTTCACCTGAATCCCAGGATCGACTGTTTTCACGTATTTGCCGAAACGAAGCACCACACCCTGGGATTGAGCCTCCACTGTGTAGATGCTGGTAAAGGCCGCTGCCGCTACCAGAATGCCTATCAAAATCCAAAGGATCGATGATGCCCGAGCTCGGAATTCCCGGAAATTTTTTGGCAGGTTGAATTCAATGTTCTCACCCATGTCCGCCGATGTTTCAGGAAAGCCGATTCAAAGCAATGGGAAAAAGAAGAGGTCCGTTTGTCGGTTGTGGATCGTAGCCGATGCCGACCCGTGCGCGCCAAATTTTTTGGAGCGAGTCGAGTGTAGGAGCGGGTTTGCCCCGCGATATTTTAAATCTACCCCTTATCGAGATCGCGGGGTAAACCCGCTCCTGCAGATTTTTCACGATTATGCACACCACAAAGTTAATGGGCAATGCTCGATCCCGTAGTGCAACTATATGCATCTATACGACTTGAGGCTACAATTCAAATATTAGTGCGCTCGACCTCCGGAGGAAAGCGAATGCTTCGCGGAGGGCGCTATCTTAAAATAACAGTCATGGCGGCCCCCGGATAAAGGAAGAGCCGACGATCCGAGATCGCCGGCCCAGGAATCCAACTCTTGTATGTGAGAAAAGGTCTTTACCGGATATAGCCTGCTGTTACCCTAGCTGTCTCCGAAGAGACGAGTCCGGTCGTTTCCAAAACTCACATTCCATCATACATGTTTTTGAGCTCCTGTCTATCAGTGCCGCTGGCACATGTTTCTCCGAATTGTTACGTAGATGTTATACAACTACCTACAAATCGGTCGAATTTTACTGAATTTCTTACAAGCTAGGTAAAGCGAGCCGGTTTTTATCCACCCCAGAAAGTAGGCAGGGTCCCCGGAAAGGTTAACTTATTTTGAGCGGAAACTAACACTTGATCAAAATAGGTTTGTTAGAAAAGGACTTGACGTTACCGCCAACCATTCGATTTTTAACCCTCCTTTTTCGCGGGTATAGTTTAGTGGTAGAACCCCAGCCTTCCAAGCTGGTTGCGTCGGTTCGATTCCGTCTACCCGCACCAGCCTTCGCTCGCGACACAGTGAGAGTCGAAGGCTGTCGCGCCGGAGCCCAGAAATAGCGAAGGCGGACCCATCCCAATTCCACCTCCTGCGAGACTTCCGTCTCCTTTGCAATCCGCCGTGAAAGGACGGCTTGGCATGCCAGCCTTGGAATGCCCTCATACCAAGAAAACCGTTGCCGGGCGGCGTTTCCGATAGCTATAGCATTCAATCGTTGAGCAAAAAAATACTGATAACAGGAATCGGCGGTCAGGACGGCTATTTCTTGGCGAAATTGCTGCTCGAAAGAGGCGATACGGTTCACGGCCTGCTACGCGGAGGCTCTGAGGATGAAATCGGGTCCCTTAAATATCTCGGGGAAGCCGCCCTCGCTCGGATTAGCATCCATCGCGGCGATGTAACCGAGAAATGGTTCATAGATGAACTCATTCAACGCGAGCTTTTCGACCAGGTTTTCCATCTGGCAGCCCAAAGTTCCGTAGCCCGAAGTATCGAACATCCGAGGGCGACGATTGATACCAACGTCCTGGGGCTGACGAATATCGCTACCTCGATTCGCGATCGTTCACCAAGAACGAAACTCCTTTTTACGGGTAGCTCAGAAATGTTCGGCAATCTAACCAAAGGAAAGCAATCGGAGCATACCCCAAGGCACCCTCAAAGTCCTTACGGACTAACCAAGGATTTCGGATTTCAGCTTATCAACGCTTACCGAAATCACTACGGACTTTGGGCCGCAACCGCCGTACTCTTCAATCACGAGAGCGAGTATCGAGGAGAGCAATTCGTGACCAAAAAGATCATACAGTCAGTTGCTCGTATCGCAGCTGGCAGGGATGAGATTCTATCCCTGGGCAACATCTACGCGGAACGTGACTGGGGTTATGCTGGCGACTACATGGATGGCGTTCTTGATGTCATGGACTTGGAACTGCCCGACGATTTCGTTTTTGCGACAGGCCAACTCCATTCTGTCAAAGATTTCGTCAATCTTGCTTTCAAGCATGCGGGAATCGGCCCGGAATGGAGCGGCGAGGGACTAGAGGAAATCGCCCGCGATCCAAGCAGCGGAAAGGTAATCGTCAAGATTGACGAGCGTTTTTATCGGCCGGGCGATATCAAGGGTACCTGCGGCGATGCTGAAAAGGCCAAGCAAATTTTAGGCTGGCAGGCAAAAACCGATTTGGACGCGATCATCGAGCGCATGCTTCGCCACGAGAAAGGCTCGGTGACCAAATAGCGCTTCAATTCCAACTAATATCCAGGAGTCTAGCGGAGAGCTTTCTATCATCTTCGCCCTCCCCTCGTTCCTTGGGTACGAAGTGATGCTGGCTCTCGATCTTAAGGAGGGATAACTTGGGGGAGTTTGCAGGAATCGGGATCTTGATCGTCGCCCCTTTATTACCGGAGTACGTGTCGAGAATCGGTTCGCCTTCATTGAGCGATAGCCACATTCGCATGTTACGACAGGTTTCACCCGGTGGGTATTCGATTCTCAAGGTCAGAGACTGGGTCCCGTCTGGCACCATAAGCCATTTTTGGAAGTCCGGCCCAATCCACCCATCGCCATGTCTTCCAGTGAACGGCTGCTCTACTCTCTGACGGCGATACCGCATTTGCCTACACACAGCAACGCCGTGAACGGGATTGCTCCAAAACGTCTTGGCTAAAGCGATCCAGCCCTTGAGAGACTGGCCACTATCCCAGCGCTTAAGGCTTTCGCGGCCCCAATGCCTGGATCGCTCGTACCGAGACGTTGGCAAGGGAATAGCACGGGCCATTTCGATCGGCTTCTGTCCACAGAGTTCGCGGTAAAGGTTTAGGGTTGTCAGGGCGTTAGGGCCAGCGGCGAACAGCGATTTTCGCTTTTGAGCCTTAGTCCGTTGGGAATCGCGTAATTGCGAATCCAACAATACCTTTTCCACAGCCCGAACGATGCTACCACTATCCTCAGGGTCGAAGGTCGATACCGCATCACCCCCAACCTCTTTTAGGGAATCAATATCTGAGCAAACCACTGGCGTTCCTAGGATGATTGCTTCCGCAACCGGTAAACCGAATCCCTCGAATCTAGATGGATAAACCAGGGCCTTTGCCCCCTCCAATATGCAACGTATCTCTAGTGGAGAGCGATAACCCAAATGCATGACCGATTCTTGCAGGCCATTCTTCGCTATTTTCCTCCGAGTCGGATGATCTGAGGCAAAATTTCCACCCGTCAATACGAGTTTTAGATCCGGAAAATGCTTACACAGCAATGCAAACGCATCGACTAATGTTTCGTGATTCTTGTGGGGCCAGGCATGGGCAGGATAAAAGATGTAGTCATCAACGAGCGCACATTTCTTTCGGATCTTGGCACTTACGCCCTCTAGCAGATCCATCCAAACGTGACTGCTAGGGATCGGCCAAATCGTGACCAGTTTTTCCCCTGAAATGTGGAAGCTTTTCTGAACATCCTGTCTAACCGCGTCCGAGATACAGATAACTTTCTCGGCCAGCTCGAGCGCTAGTTCATGATTTGCCTCCCGGGCCTCAACTTCGGTTTTGTCAAAAAACCCCGGATGATGTCGATGCTGCAAATCTAGGATGGTGACGACATTTCGATATCCATAAAACTCTGGAGAAACGTAGCCGCCAATAGAATGAACTAGATCTACTTCAGCTACCCTCGATTTTACCCCTGCCGAACCAGTACGGGCTATACCAAGACGATTAAATGGCACGTCCTTTGAGTTGTCTAGACTGCCACGAGAGAATGACTCCCGGGCGGGCACGAGCTCGTAGGCGTCGCTATCGATAAAGTCTATCTTACTTGACCGGCTCCTCGCATTCATCTCTTCAAAGGTCTCCCTCGGGCAATATACCGTAATTTTGCCCCGGTCCCACAACCAACTGATAGAGGTCACCAACTCGCAAGCCAATTGCTCCATGCCCCCGGAGCGTCCAATTTTCATCCAATGCAGATCGATTAAGACGTTCATCAATCTAGTGGAACCTCACAACACTCTATCAAACATTGGTTCAACCAGGCAAATGTCCTTAGAAATCGCATGAGAAAAGTATTCGCCCCATTTCCCTAGTCGTATTTTGGCACTGCTGTTGGAAAGAAACGCACGTGCGATCGCCGACTTTTTCTCGTGATTGAGATAGTCGAACCATTGTTCTATCCAAGAACGGTCTATGTATCCTAGACGCCTGAGCGAAAGCTCGAATATTTCGCGAAAAATCTCTCCTCTTCGACTTCGAGTTTTTGTTTCCAGGTAGTCCCTCGAGCATGACAAATATTCGTCTAAGTATTTAATCACACCGCCAGACTTCGCAATCCTAAGCCAATAATCGTAATCCGACGAGCAATCTAGACGCTCATCAAAAAACCCAATTCTATTGAATATTCTCCGGCTCCAAAAACAGGATGGCTGGCATAGAAAACATTCTCCTTTGAACGCCGCTTGATCCCAGTTTCTCGTACGGTAATCTCCAATAACGCAACTATGCTCGTCAATGTAATGGGCCTTTCCATACACTAAATCCGTATCAGGATATTCTGTCCAAAAGTCCAAGACCTTACCAATCGAATCTGGCACTAGCGTATCATCGCTATTAAGATAGCCTAGTATATCACCTCTAGCTTTTTTTAGGCCCTTGTTTATAGCATGAGGTTGCCCGAGATCTTTCTCGATAAAAAAGTCGATCTCACCAACATAATCTTTTAATATTTCGGCAGTACCGTCCGACGAATCCGAATCGAATACAAAAATTTCTATTTTTATGGGCTGCCGAATGAGGCTCTCTATACATTCGCGGATATATGGGCCTTGATTGTACGACGGTACGATTATCGAAACATTCATTGGATATTCCTTTATTTTCACCCTCTACATACCTCAACGGCATACGCGAAAGACACGCGCGGAAAAACTTCTAGCATGCCACCGAAACCGGCATTGTAAACCTCGATACCGTTAGCTTTACATATTTCGTAAGCCTTTTTGTAATGCTCTAGCATCAGGGTAGTATTAGGCGTATGCCACAATTTGCCCTTTCCGAAGTATCTCGGGTCAAAATGGTTAGGGTCATTGTCTTCATCCAAGACAATACGTTTGTCGACACGGTTGTCATCCTTATCCAGCACTTTCGCCTTTTTGGGAATCTCATAGTTTGTATCGCATCCGATCAAAAATATACGATTAGCTCCCAACTTGATCGCCAATTGCATTAAGGTAATCGTCACAGTCATTGGTTCCACAATAAAATCATCCTTATAAAGGCTGAAGACATTTTCTTGCGAACCATTGAGATTGAGAGATTGAGTTTTGAAGAATCGGACGTTCGGTCTGGGCTTTATAAAGTTTTCAACGCAAACAGGAACTTCTATACAATCATGAGTATATATTTCTTTGGGAAAAAAGAATAACGTATCGGGTAATCGGTCAATCCAATGCGATATTTCCTCTTTTCTATCTGGAAGCACTACGGTATCGACACATGAATAGTAGTTCGGACGCCAACTGGTTCTTTCGAAAATCAAGTAAATGGCATTAGCTGCAAAGGAAGGAATACCTACCAATTCATCCATTTCATGCTGGTTCAGCGATGGTCCATTGCCTACCACAAAGACACTTTTTGAGCTCAATTCCGGTATACTCTCAATACCAGGCAACCAGGCAATATCAGATCTGTTAAACATTTCGTAAAACTATTGTTAGAATATTCTTTATGAGCTGTTGGAGCCCAAGAGGATCCAAGATGCAAACGTATTTCAAGTAATAGACTTGCAGTGAGTCACGTGAAAAAGTAGCCACGTTCCGAATGGGAAAAACCTGCCCGCAAAATACGCCTCAGGCAAATGGAACAGAGCATAGACCTATGCCTAGTGCTAGATCGTTTACAATCGCTAAGAGTATGGTCTCGAATGTATCGAGTCTTGTGACTGCAAGCTCAAATTATTGCTCCATGGGCTCAACAAATCCTCACCCTTTTGCTCCTATTAATTGAAATTAACCTGCAAATCGAAGATGGCAAAGACCTAATTTATAGACTCTGCTATACTAGGGCCTTGAGGATTAGAACCTCCCGCCATGCCGTAAGATGCTAGAGCCAAATAACCAGTTAATAATTTAAGGGGCTGTCCTAGCTAAGAGTTAGTGATGAGTGTGTTTGTACCAGATCTTCAATTGTTTAAGCAGATGTTGGTGGTTGCCTCCGTTGCAGCGCCATTCGCACTCCTTGAGGAACCAGTAGAAGCTTTCCTTTTTGATGACATTGAACCGACGCAGATGACGCTTGGCCTGATTCCAGAAGTCTTCAATGCCATTAATGTGCTTGCACCTGTCGGCGAAGGGCTCGGAGTGGTTGATGCGCATGTGATGGAAGTCGCTCGCGTCGAGAGCGCTGTAGGCCTTGAACGTATCGGTGTATACGATACTGCCGGGCTCCACCTTCTCCTCGATGATGGGCAATATCGTCGCTGTGCTGGCGTCCGGGATGATCGCGGTGAAGACCTTCCCCCTCTCTTGAGCAGACCGAAGACCGCCGCGGTGTTGCGGTGCCCGCAGGCAACCCCAGCCGCTGCCCTGGCGGTAGAGCCAACCACGAACAATTTAATGAGCACAGATTGTTGGCGAACGCTCAATCTACTCTTCCTTTCGAACATTATTGCTATCCTAAACTAGTTGCTTAGCTAGGACAGCCCCAAATACTATGCCGGATCCATCAAAAATCTCACAAGAGATTATAAAGCTCACAGAAAAACTTCCAAAATTCCATAGAAACCCAGAAGGGGAGCTAACCTCGTACGGCATATCAGTCAAAACCCTGGAATTCCTATGCTCTCTCGTAAAACCTGGAATGAAAACTCTCGAGACTGGGGCGGGTTACTCTACGGTCGGTTTTGCAATTTCAGGAACGGAGCATACTTCAATTTCGCTGAAAGAGGAAGAAGGGGTTCTTATACGGAACTATTGCAGGGAAAACCGATTGCGAGATGACTTCCGACACCTTTGGGGCTCGTCCGATGAGTTGATACAATCCCCGGACATCCCAAAGACTCTCGATTTCATTCTAATTGATGGTGCACACCGTTTTCCTTACGCCATCCTGGACTGGCATTTTTCGCATATGAAATTAAGCATTGGAGGCGTCCTTGCCGTCGACGATTTCAAAATGCCTTCGGTCAAGTTTCTGGTGGATTTCTTGCTGAAAGAAAGTGAATGGGAACTGATTGAACCATGTGAAAATACCATCTTTTTTAGAAAGATCGCCCAACCATCCCCCTCAGGTGATTGGTTGTCACAAAAAATCAACACCGACGACTACTCCTGGAAAACGGGCTCTTCTGAGTTGGCTAAGTCACTCGAGGAAGCAGCAAAAAAAGAACTCTCGAATCCCTTTTTGAACTACTGGAAACCGGGTCACTACTACTCCCCTATTCCTTCGCTTGATGAAATTGAGGCTAATCAGGAGGCTATCTGGAAAGACACCGAGTTCCCGGATCTGAATCTCAATCCTGAAAAGCAAGTTGAAACCTTGAAGACCGTACTCAGTCATCTAGATGAGATCCCCTTCTCGGATAATCCTTCGGATGATTACAGATACCATTTTATCAACGACTACTTCCCTACAACGGATGGGAGCGTCTACTTTGGTATCCTACGCGAATTTAAGCCTAGAAAAGTAATCGAAGTAGGCTCCGGTTACTCATCGGCGCTATTGCTGGATACCAATGATCAATTCTTCGATAACAGCATACAGGCCACATTTATTGAACCGAACCCGGAAAGACTTAACTCTCTACTGAGAGAGAACGACACTTCGTCAGTCACCATACATCGAAACTGTATCCAGCAAGTGCATATAGATTTCGGCAATGAATTGGAGGAAAACGACATCCTGTTCATCGATTCGAGTCACGTTTCAAAAATATATAGCGACGTAAATATTTTGATCTTCGATGTGTTACCTCAACTGAAGAGCGGAACCCTCATTCATTTTCACGATATTTATTACCCATTTGAATACCCCATTGAATGGTTGCGGAGAGGCTGGGCGTGGAATGAGTCTTATCTCCTGAGAGCGTTCCTGCAGAACAACAAGGATTATGAAATCATGCTTTGGAACAGGTACATCACCACCAAGCATTATTCCGAGTTAAGCCAGCAGGAGCAATCGATTATCAGAAAAGAAACAGGCGGAAGTATTTGGCTTAGGAAACTCTAAAACGATTGGTTATCATGCTTGATTATTTCAGGAAACCGCACGTAGCCGAGGTAGGGAAAATCAATTTCATCGATGTTGGTTCGGCAGGAAAACTACCCAATCCATGGGACAAATTTCCCGGACACATAGATACCGTTCTTAAGTTCGAACCCAGGGAATCGGATACACCGGATGAAAACGTGATCAGCATTGACGTCGCATTGTGGGAGGAAAAATGCACCAAAAACTTCTATATCTACAAAGGCTTCAACAGCACCGGCTCCTCCCTCTTCTTTCAAAACTTCAAATATGTGCGGGAGAACTGGGATGAATTGAAGGAGGTAGGACCGAAACGCTTCGCAGAGACCTGGATCGATAGAGGCGAGATGATAGGGGTTGAGAAAATTGAATGTGATTACCTGGATAACGTTTTATCCAACCTTAAACCCAAAGTGAAATTCGACTTTCTTAAAATCGATGCCCAGGGAGCCGAACATCAAATACTCAAAGGTTCGGAAAAATTCCTGGAAAAGGACTGTATAGGCTTGGTCCTGGAATTATTCCGTATTCCTCTCTACGAGGGCATCTCACTCTTCGATGAGATAGTATCTTATCTGGATGAACGTGGTTTTCACCTCGCACATAAATTTCCAGCACATGGAACCTTTGATTCCCAGAATGACTGTTTATTTCTCAAACAAGACGCCCCCAAAGATCGCCTTTCTATTATTGAGGAGGTATACAATCTTGGCTAACCATGTTGTCCCCTGTCCATAATAGAAAAGTATCTAGGCAAACTCGCTCTCAACTACTCAAAATCCTGCAAACTGCGGGCCTTACTTGGGTAAGAGTCAAAGACTTGAATGAAGCGAAAAAGACCTTTATTGAGATTGAGACGAGAGTCCAAGGCCGGATCGCCGGTCCCATCGAGGAGTATATTCTATTATACATCTTGGCAAGAGACGTGGGGCGTCGTTTTAAAGGTAAAGATTGTCAGATTGTTGAAATTGGAACGCTTTTTGGAGGGAGTTCAATCCTTATTTGGCATGCTTTAAAAAGAGAAAACGCCTCTATTCGAATAGTAACTATTGACCCCCTGGATGGTTATTATAAAGATTCAAAAACCGGTAGTGGTAGTGACTTTGATATCGTTTTAAATCTGAAGATCACCGAGAAACTGGTTCACGAGAATTTTGCCTCCTTTTCCATTCCCAAAGAAGACATCCGAATCGTAAAAGATTTGAGTCAGAATCAGTCTCCTATCCTAGCAGCATCCGAGCGCCCAGTCGCTCTTCTCTTCATCGATGGAGATCACAGCCTACTCGGTATTCAAAAGGACATTGAAAACTACATAGATTTTGTCCACCCGGAGGGACACCTGGCCATTGACAACTTTCTGGATGTGGATTGGCCACAGGTCACCGAAGGAATCCTGACCAATCTGGACTTAGTTAAAAACTTTTGCCCAATCCTTTCGCATTCAAAACTGCTGGCGTTGAATCAAAGCAACGGTGGATTTTTTGAATCTCCTATCTCCAAGCATTTCCTATCGGAGACAGGAGACTTTTTGAGTCTCTTCCGGCAACGGACAAGCCACCTGCGTATGTTGTTGAGCAACGATCTGGACAAGGTCGTCCAAGAGAACAACGAGACCCTCAATAAAAACATCGCTGATATACTGGAAACCCAACCCCTTCCGGAAGTCCCCAAATTTGGTACCAGCAATAATACAGCATTGCAGATGGCTCCCATGTTGCTGACTTTTGCTAATGTTCTGAAGGAAAAGGGTCGCTTGATCGAACAGCTGGAGGAGCAGAATGCGCACCTTAAATCGTCCATTGCACAAGAACAGAGTAACTACTCAAACTTGCTTGTCAAAAACGATGCTCTTTTCGATTCGCTCGATCAGGTGGACAAGGGCTTGGAAGCCACTCATAAAGCATTCAAAAAGCAGTGCACGACATACGAAGATAAACTGAAGTTATTGCAAAAAGAATATGCCAGCAGCCAGAAAGACCTGCAAAAATACAAGGAACTCAAGGCTGGGCTCGACGCGAACATTCAGAGCCTGAACTCGTCCATCGAAGAAAAGGATAAAGGCTTGGAGCGTTTTTCCTCAAAACTATGGGAACAAGAGAAAGAACTTGAGACATCATCCGCCACCATTTCGAAACAACAGGCAGAAATAGAGCTTTCTCAATCGACTATTTCTAGGCAGGCAAAGAAACTATCACAGTCCCAAGACACGATACTGAAGCATAACGAGGAATTAGGAAAATCTCAGGCCATCATCCAGAAACAGGAGGGAGAACTGGAGCGCTACCAAAGCCAGGTCCTCAAACAACAAGCTGACTTAGAAAAAGCCCAGGAAATTGTACAGAATCTTCAATCGAATATTGAGGGACATACTATACACATTGCGAAACAAGAAGGTGAGATCAAGGAGCTCAGGACAACGCGAACGGGTCTGAAGCAACAGATCAGAAGCCAGTCCAGTCGGCTCGATAAAAACCATTTAAAGATTCACGATTTAGAGAAGCAACTCGCAGAAACAGAGCGCTTAAAAGAGGAGAGTAATCAGAAGAATAAAGCCCTAGAAAACAACAAAAAGGATCTAGAAATCCAAATCGAATTACTCACTGAAGACATTGCAAATTACACAGATAGAATTCGAAACCTGGAACACACATGTGAGCAGCAACAGCAGGAAGGTGAAAGGCTTAAGAGCGATCTCGGCAACACCTCTAAAGAGTTGCAAAACCTAAGCCAGGAATATGAGTCCTTCAAAGCCAGCCAAGCGCAACTGGTAGCGGAGCTAAAACAAGACCTGGAATCCAAGAGCACTAACATTCGGGTGCTTGAAGAGGAGAAGTGCCGGCTAGTCTTCGAATTAAAAACATACATCGGAGAACTAAGAAACCGCGAGGAGGAATTAAAACTTTTTAAAGGATTCTAACGAGTTCACTCAACAGACAAGGGAGTCTATTAATTACATACTCGAAGTGTTTAGCTTTTTTAGGAACAGAAATAATAAAAAACACTCCGGGACGGAGTTAAGAAAAGACGAAATTACTATCGTGATGCCCGCATACAATGCAGAGGCTTATATCGCGGAAAGTGTAGAATCTATTATTCAACAAAATATTTCTGACTGGACGCTCTTAGTCTTAGACGACGGCAGCACGGATCGTACAGCTGAAATTGTGCGAGATTTTTCGCGACGCTACTCCAAGATTAAGTTACTGCAAAACGGGAAACAACTGGGCCCGGCAGCACAAAGGAATATCGGCATTGAAATGGCCACTACCGAATACTTGGCCTTTCTCGACTCCGATGACATGATGTCTCCCAATTCTTTGGAAGACAGAAGAGAGATACTAAATTCGGACCCGTTTGCCTGTGCCGCTTATTCAATGGTTCGTCTTGTCGATCCCTCCGGCTCACCGATGGGCCTCAACGGTACCAAGGAGGCGATCATCAACTTTACAGATCTTGTAGAAAACAAGTTTATCACCAGTTGTATATTTTCTCGCACACAGATTCTTAAACAGCTGGGTGGATTCGACAAGGCATTTAAATTTGGAGAGGATTGGGATTTGTGGCTTCGAATGACTCGCTTGGGTTATTATATCAGGTCTTCGCCAGATTCTTTCGTGGAATATCGGCAGCACGGCAACAGCTTCAGCCATAAGCATATCTATGAAGACTTTTGTGATCGCATGAGAGTATCCGAGAAGGCATGGGGTAGAGATGACCGTGTGCCTGAAGCATTGGAAGATTTCAACCATGGGCTAGGGTCCGCTTGCCAGACTATGACCCGTTCCAAAAAAGCCTTTCTCGCCTGCATATCTGCAATATTCGATGGTAAGACCAAAGCAGCAGCAAATCTCCTCGAGCTCGTCCGCTTTGACCTCCTAAACCTAACCGACCCCGAAGCCATCGCAGACGGTACGAAATGGACAGTAATGAGAAACATCAGCCTTCCAATGGAACAGTGGAATGACATACGGAAGTCACAAAAGGATGCCTTAAAACGTTTCTTCGAATCACGATCTTCAGAGCCACAACGATCCTTTGTATCCCGCTACATAAAGCATCTCACAGAATAGACTATTAAGATGCTCAAATTTACTATTATTACGCCTAATTATAACCAGGGTTCATTCCTTCTGAATAATTTGGAATCCGTCGATTCCCAGAACTACGATGCCATAGAACACGTGGTCATTGATGGAGGTTCCACGGATAACTCAGTTTCGGTTTTAAACAGTTTCGATCCGGTTAAACCCTTGTTCTGGATTTCCGAACCTGACTCTGGGCAATCTGAGGCCATCAACAAAGGATTCCGGGTCGCCAGTGGTGACATCGTAGCCTGGTTAAATGCCGACGACTTCTATGCAAGCAATGAAAGCTTGACCGTAGTCGCGAAGGTATTTGGTGAACGGCCAGAGATCGACGTCGTTTACGGCAGGGGTGCTTATATACAACTTCCGGACAAAGAGAAAAAAGAAGCCTGGATTCAATCAGAGCCGTCGAAACTAAAATATACTTTGGCCGGATCGGTTGGGATCATTCAGCCATCCGTATTTTTCCGAAAAGAAATTCTGACGGACTCTGGAATTCTCAACGAAGAAAACCAGTCATGCATGGATTATGAGTTTTGGATGCAACTCGTATTTTCCGGTGCCAGTTTTCATTTCCTAGACGAGGATCTGTCCTGCGCAATCTTACACCAGGATGCAAAATCAGTAGCACAACGTGAGATCCAGATTCTTGATTCACTCAAAGCCTCTCTTAAATTTTTCAATTTCGCACACCCCAGATGGATTACGGCTTATGCGGAAGCAAAGATCCTAGGTGCTTCATCCTTTCTGGAAAATTTCTCCAAGGAGGATCTCGATAAGGCTCGCTTGAATGAGCTGGAAACGATGCAAAATGAGCTCTGGAAAAAATATAATTTCTCGAACCGGGCCATCACGCAGCTCTTAAGCGGACACTACCTGGATCGGGATGAGGCGGAGAAGGGCTTGAGCAAACATCTGCCCGATTGGGAAAAGCTAACGGAAACCTCGAAGATCAAACAGGTACTTCCCCGAGGCAAAAATATCGATTTGACGCTGTTTCCAGTGTTTGAATCGATGGAAGAACTGAGAGATCAGATTCATCGACTCGCATGGTATATACCTTCAGCCAGCGAGATTTCCTGCCGATTGCTGATCAGCACATCACTCGAAGAAAAAACCAGGCTCGAAAAGAGGTCCCTCTTATCGGGAATGGAAAACAACATCAGTGTAGTCTCTTTAGAGCCCGGCTCGCAAAAAACGCAGGCCCTGTTGTCACAGTCCAGGACGATTGGAATTTGGAAGAACTTTGAAGCAATAGAAAATCAGATCTCTGACCTGGAGGACATTCGAATCTTCAACCTGGACAAGAATAACAAATCGAGACGGGAGGCCTTTAGCTATGGCGTTCTACTCCATGAGCTTTCCTGGTCCTTAAGGAAATCCATGACTGAAGAAATGCCTTGGAAGCTACAAGCCAAGATTAAGAGCCTTCCCAGTTACGAAAAGTCCTATTTGTTTTGCACAGGCCCCTCTTTAAGTGACGCCATTAGGCATGACTTTTCTGACGGTTACCGGATCGTCTGCAATAGCCTTATTAGCAACAAGAAGCTCATGGATCACATTAAGCCGCACTTCGTGGTGGCCGCTGATCCGGTGTTTCACTTTGGCGCGTCAAAATACGCATCATCCTTTCGCCGAAGCCTGGTCACCGCTATTTTGGACTATGACCTTACTTTCCTCTTGCCCTTTTTCTTTTATCCCAATTTCGCGTCCCAATATCCTTTCCTCAACGCTTCAAGCATTGGTGTTCATCAAGATCCAAATACGGATTATCGGTTCGATTTGCAGCAGCAGCTTCTGGTACGAGGTTCCGATAATATCCTGACTATTTTGATGATTCCTCTGGGTGCTACTCTCAGCAAAGACCTGTATATCCTTGGCTGTGATGGAAGGAAGCCGGATGAAAACTACTTTTGGAAGCATGACAAAGCGTCCCAATTTTCAGACCTGATGCAGGAGGCTCGAAATTTCCATCCCGGATTTTTCGACCATTGTGATTATGCGGATTATTATGACCACCATTGTGATAACCTAAGCAATATGATAAAAGCCGGCGAGGAACAGGGGATTAAGTTCAATAGCTTTACGCACTCATATATTCCCTGCCTGGCGGAAAGATCCGTATAGAGGCTGCGAAAAGCAGTTGCAGGCCCTATAACCTCCTATTCCGGCTATCCTTATAAGCACCACAGGTGACAGTTGAGGGCGCTACTCAGCCAATCGACCAATTCACGTCTGCAACCTCGATCATTCCAAATTGGCCCGTTTCATTGGGTACATCGAAAAAAGTCAGGTGCTTGCGAAATATTTGGGCTGGATCATCGCATATCGATACGGTCACCCAATATCGGCCTTCGTTAACAGGCAAGTTAGGTAATTCAAAGCTAATCTCTTTCATGCCCTTGTTGTTCAGCAGAAACCGTTCTTCCACCCGCCTGGTATCCGGACCGAATATCATTTGCCCATGCTCATCAAAGAAGGGAATCCCGATACGTCCGTTATCTATATTTTGTTTCAAGACGTATCGAATCGTCATGACAAATTTAGATCCTGGAACATAAATAAACTTGCCTTCCCTTTTTTGCAGATTCCAGGTCATCTCAAATTTGCCTACCAAATCCTTATTGTGATACTCTGGCCAAAAAAGCTCATTCTTGACTTCCAGGCTCAGGTCTTCACTTCTTTCTGCATCATCTTCCTGCTTGAGAGGGTTGCTATGGTATTTGACGGTAGCGTGTTCTGTTTCACCCTGTAGTGATCTTGAAATAGCCATCGCCTCATTTACATCCATGTGGCGATCCAACTTGTAGAAGATTTCAATACCTTTTTCCGGTTCTCCGAAAAATATACTGCTGCCCTTGTGGATAACCATGACCTTATCACAAAAGACCGAGATGTCTTTCGCACTGTGTGAAACCAGAACAAAGCCACGATCCCTCCTCAGCTGATTGATCTTGTGGAGACATTTCTGACGAAAATCGAAGTCACCCACGGCAAGGACCTCATCGCATAGAACAAAATCTGTTTGGAAGAAGACCGTAACAGAAAAGCCCAGCCGGATGTGCATACCGCTACTGTAAGTTTTGACCGGCGAATCGACAAACTCGCCGATATCGGCGAACTCAATAATCTCATCTATTCGCTCCAGTATTTCATTTTTGGGTACGCCCATCAATCGGGCTTTGTTGTAAATATTCTCTCGACCGCTCAACTCGGGATGCATGCCTGCACTCAATTCAATGAGCCCCCCGATTTTCCCTGAGATCTCTATTTCTCCCTCATCTTGATCGAGTCGGCCAAGGAGCATTTTGAGCAGTGTACTTTTGCCTGCCCCGTTCATACCCATAACGCCAAGCGACTCCCCTTTCTTCAAAGTAAAGGAAACATCTTTGACAGCCCAAAACTCGTTTTCTTCAGATCCTCGCTCAATTTCAGGATTGGGCAAAAACATATGCCGAAGCACGTCGATCAAACTCGTGCTTCTGACTTTTTCTGGATTCAAGTTGAACCGTTTCGATAAGTTTCGAACGGTTAATAAACAGTCCAGGCTATTCTTAGATGAATGCATTTAAACGTTTTTCCCCTCTCATGAAAAAACCCATAAATAAGATTAACAGACCTACAGATCCTCCAAATACATATAGCGTGGAACTATCGATGATGAATTGATTTTCAAATAGCATTGATCGCCCCTGATATATCAATTTGTACAAAGGGCTCGCACGTAGAGTATCGAAAAAGGTTCCGGTTTCTTCGATTTCACCGAATACTCCAGATCCGAATAACAGATAAAAAGTAAACATACGAAGTATGTTTCCAAGGTCTCGATAGTAAACGTAAAAAATGCTCAAGATTACGCCCAACACTGTTCCCAAACTGATTGCTATTAATCCGACTAGGGGTATATAAAATACCGTCAAACCGACTTGGTAGCCTACGGAATAAGAGAGAACGATAAAGGCGACAAACATGATAACGAAGTTCGATAGAACTTCATAAAACGTTCCCGTATACACCGATAATTTTGATACGCCACCCCTCAGAATGTATTGGCCATTCTGAGGAAGGCATACCGCAAATGAATTTAAAGCGTCTGAAAACGCGTAGTAAATCAACAAACCTAGCGTAAGGTGAACGGATCTGGGAATGTCTGCGCTTGTGTCTTTGAAGATCCCTAGGAATTGCATCGAGTTATAGACTATTAAAGGGATACAGGGATTGACAATCACCCATAGTAATCCAAGTCGGTGCTGTCGGTGCACATCCAAGAAGTTATGGAGAAAAATCCGTTTAGACAAATCTGCCTGCCCAAACAATTCCTTCCAAAATAATTTCTGCCCCTCTAAGTAGGTCATCCAAATTTCGAATACATTAAAATTAGAACTTCTTCCTCGAGGTAAATCTATTATCAAACGGGCATTTCACTGATATAACATACAAGAATAATGCAAGCATTCAACTAAGGATGAGATAGATAGGATTAATGCCTATGAATACCTCAATCGCGATGCAATTAATAGTCACGGTTTTAGAAATCCTCAAGGGATCCATCGACCTAGTGGCAAAATAGTCATCCGATTCCAAGGAGTAATCCCGCGATTTTTCTCGGGTCCAATTAATGTCCTCACGATCCTGCAGATCGGTGTACCGTTCATGCATGAAGGCGGATGTATTCGGACACTGCAGGAATTGGGTATCGATCTGCGATGAAATGCGGGGCGCTACAAGGTAGTTAAAAGCGCAGTAATATTTGGACCGCCAGGAAATATCATCATACAAGAGGTAGCGTCCATTGATTCCTAATATGTATTCTATCTCCCACCTCTCCAGGGGATTTTGATTAAGGCGGGGTCCATTGCCAGTCAAGACGTGCCAATGATCCTTAGCTCGATGATTCTTAGGCACATGGAATCTTTTCTGGTTTTGGCACTTTTGGTACAACGAACCACACATTCCAAATATGGTTCGCATGGATTCGAGAAAGCTCATTCTGACTACTACGAAGGCGGGTGAGCAGTCTGCACGAGCATTTCCGCCAGAGCAATGATCTCCGCAATCCGCCACTGGGTAGCATTATCAATATCAGCTGATTCCAAGGTAGGTGTGGGAAATAGTATGGGGTTCGCACCGATTCGAGCGTTGGTTTTTTTGAACGACTCTTTAGTAAAGATGTAAAGATTAGAATTCTCTTCATACCAGGGCTCCAATTCTTGAGTCGGGAGCAGATCGTTAGGATCATGATTCACTGCAGATCCATCCTCACGATAAAACCGAGTCTGGTATTCGTTCACAGTAAACAAGCTGTCTTTTCCCTCCTCTCTAACTCCCAATTGATAAGCCTCAATCGCTTCTTGAATAGTCACTGCAGTCAAGAGTGGATTTGTCGTGTGAGTCATTACAAAAGTCCTAGAGTCGATTGCAGCAAGGTCATCATCGATCACAAGGTTCATGCTCACATGATCGCCACAGATTTCCGGCTTTCGATCCCTTATCAAAACCCGATCCGAATCCATTACTCCGTTTTCTTTGAGTATCTGTCGGGCGTCAGTATTGATGATGATTTTTTCAATTTCTTCCACCGAAAGCAAGGTATCGAGTATCCAACGAAACAAGGGCTTCCCTGCGAAATTCCTGAAATTCTTTCCCCTCACCCTGGTGCTATGCGCCTTCATTGGCAGAAGTGCTACAGTCTTGTAGAAATATGACATGACTATCGGTTAGAGAGGCAGTTCTATAGGAGCCCTAGATCGTGGAACGTATTTGTGATAACGCATTCTTACAACTTTCCAAGACCATCGTTATGTCCAAGCTGTAAGCCATAAGTTGATAACCTTCCCGGTTTTGCTCTATAAATAGATCTACATCCGGCGGGACCACGTGAATGCCAGCGGCAATGCCTTTTGCTCTACAGGCATTTAGCACATGCGTTCTAACCTCAATGTAGTCGGGATGATCGAACTGAGCAGTCAATCCCATGGATGCGGACAAATCGTAAGGCCCAATAAACACGGCATCGATGCCTTCGACATCCAAAATATCGTCTATGCATTCCACGGCATCTACATGCTCAATTTGAACCGCTACGAAAACGTTTTCGTTGGCCGAATCCACACTCGGTTTTACATTCAAACCATATTGATTCGCCCGACAAAACCCGACTCCTCGGTTGCCCATGGGAGGATACTTAGTCGCTTTGATCAATAACTCCGCATCCGCTCGACTCATAACGAGCGGAGCGATTACTCCATCCGCACCCGCATCCAAATAACGCTTTACTAGAGAGTAATCAACTCCGTGTAGGCGGACAACATTGGCACAGCTAGGGTTGCCAGAATGCATGGCCTGAAACATCTGCTGAACCTGCGGTAGATCAACCGCCGAATGTTCCGCATCGATGCACAGGAAATCAAAACCTGTAGTCGCCATGAGCTCCGCAATTACCGGGCTTCCCGAGTTAATCCAACTACCGATGAGTGTTTCTCCGGCTCTCAGTCTTTTTCTAATAGAAGAGTTCATTCGGTATTGGGTCGGCTTCTATCCGAAAACAAATCCTGGACAGTATCTCGACTCTAACTCCCTCACTATGCTGTGGACTGCTTTCACAGGTTTAGAACCTATATTTCTATTTTCGTTTTCGCTTAACCAGAATCTGGGCTCTAGCGTACGAAATCTGCGTCTCCAGCATAGCGATTTCTTCTTCAGACATCTTTTCCATGGTTGCCAAAGATTCCTCAGCCCGTCGCTGAGCATCTTCGACGGTGGATTCGTCGATTTCGTCAATATGGATCGCGTCTTCAGCAAGGATCGATATCTTGTCACCCACGCATTGAGCGAAACCTTTACTGATGGCAAGGGATTGGCGCTCTCCCGATTTCGATACGATTATTTCTCCTGGTTCCACCTCGGTAACCAAAGGAATGTGGCCCGGGAGAATATCGATCTCGCCAGAACTCGTCGGTATGACAATCGAGTCGATTGAGTCCTCGTAGACTTTTTCTTCAGGTATGACGATTTCGAGATTCACGGATCTAAATTAAGATGCTTCCAGGACTTCGTCGATGGAGCCCTTCATGTAGAAGTCGTTCTCAGCTACGTTGTCGAGTTCGCCATCTAGAATCATTTTAAAGCCTTTTATGGTGTCGGCTACCGGAACGATTTTTCCGGGGAAGCCTGTGAAAACTTCTGCTACGTTGAATGGCTGAGAAAGGAACTTCTGGATTTTACGAGCCCGATATACTGTTTGCTTGTCCTCAGGGGAAAGCTCATCGAGACCAAGAATGGCTATGATATCCTGCAGATCATTGTAGCGCTGAAGTACGCTTTGAACGCCACGGGCCACTTCATAGTGCTCTTGTCCAACAACATCGGGCTCAAGCGCCTTTGAGACGGAAGCAAGCGGATCAACAGCCGGATAGATACCCAAGTCAGCAATTGCCCGCTCCAATACAATTGTAGAGTCCAAGTGAGCGAATGTGTTAGCCGGAGCAGGGTCCGTTAAGTCATCAGCAGGCACATAGACTGCCTGGAAGGATGTAACCGAACCTTTCTTAGTGGAGGTGATTCGTTCCTGTAGCATACCCATCTCGGATGCGAGAGTTGGCTGGTAGCCGACCGCCGATGGAGATCGTCCAAGCAAAGCGGATACTTCGGAACCCGCCTGAGAGAAACGGAAGATGTTATCCACAAAAAGCAGCACGTCCTGGTTCTTCTCGTCGCGAAAATATTCTGCCATAGATAAGGCGGAAAGGGCCACTCGCATACGAGCCCCAGGGGGCTCGTTCATTTGCCCATAAACCAAAGCGACTTTCGAGTTAGCGATATTCTCTTGGTCGATAACACCCGAGTCTGACATCTCGTGGTACAAGTCGTTGCCTTCGCGGGAACGCTCCCCTACTCCAGCAAAAAGTGAATAACCACCGTGAGTCTTGGCGATGTTGTTGATCAGTTCCATGATCACAACAGTCTTGCCAACACCTGCTCCACCAAAGGCTCCGACCTTACCACCCTTGATGAACGGGCAAATGAGATCAATGACCTTGATTCCAGTTTCCAAGATGTTGGCCTTCGTATCTTGCTCGGTGAGTGGAGGGGCCGGACGGTGAATCGGATATTTCTTCTCATGTTCGACTGATCCCCTTCCGTCAACGGTGTCGCCAGTAACGTTAAAAATACGCCCCAGAACGCCCTCGCCAACTGGAACAGATATCGGCGATCCTGTATCCACAACATCCATATCGCGTTTCAGCCCTTCAGTTGAGGACATGGCCACTGTTCGGGCGACGCCTTCCCCGAGGTGCTGTTGAACTTCAAGGGTCAATCTTTCCTCCTGGCCGCCAACCGTAAAATCGATTGTTAGAGCCTGGTAGATTGCGGGTAACGCATCTTCGGCGAATTGGACATCAACAACTGGTCCAATGACTTGTAGTATTTTTCCGGTATTGCTCATCTATTAAATTAAGAGGTAAGATTTAAAAATTATGAAGTGGGCAGCGCTAGCTATTGCTCGAGGTAGCGGCCGCGATTTCCAGAATTTCCTGGGTGATGGCCGCCTGCCGGGCTTTGTTGAATTGCAGGGTGAGAGAATCGATCAGTTTTGTCGCGTTATCCTTGGCCGTCTTCATCGCGACCATCCGCGCGCTATGTTCTGAAGCCCGAGCGCTCAGGACCGCTTGATAAGCCTGCCTATCTACGAATAGCGGCAACAAGCTGTTAAGAATACTCTTCGGATCCGGCTCGAAACTAAAGTTCCGATCGTCCTTCATCGACTCAAACGGTTCCGCACTTTTGCCTCGCAGCTCGGTTATCATTTCATCGAGCCCATGAATCGGTAGCAGTTTGGCGAATGATGGCGCCTGAGTGAGAACGTTAATAAACCGTGGATACAATACCTCTACTGTGTCGATCTCGCCAGAGAGAAACTTTTCGATCATGAACTCCGTCATCTGTTTGATCTGCACATAGGGAACAGCATCGTCGATGACGAAATCCGCCATAAGATCGCGATCAGAGCGGCTAAGGAACTGTTTCCCTTTACGCCCCACGCTGACAAATTTCATAGGAGTTTTGGAACGGATAATCTCCCGAAAAAGATTGCTATTTAGCGGACCGCAAAGCCCTCGGTTCGTAGTGACAAGTATGATACCGCGTGATTTAACTTCCCGCTCTTCGAAAAAGGGATGCTCAAGCTCTTCGATCCTCGTCGAAATATGGGAGAGCGTTTCCGCCAAAAGGGCTGCATAAGGCTGGCCGGAAAGAGCCGACTGCTGGGCCTTTTTCATTTTGGATGCAGCCACCAACTCCATCGCCTTGGTAATCTGGCGAGTGTTCTTTACCGACTTAATTCGGCGACGGATCTCTCTTAAATTCGGCATCGGTCTAAACTAAGAAGTAAGAATGAAAATTTAAGCAGTGGCATTGCTTTTTGCTGTATTCATTGAAGACACGAATATTGCCATTAGCTCGTTCGCCGCTTCAACAAGCTTATCTAATTTGTTTTCGGGCACTATTTCTTCAACAATCATCAATTCCAACCAGTATTGAGTTTCTTCGGCCTCCTTTAAACAGTCTCCAATCTTTGCGACGAACTCTGCCTTTGATCGCGCTCGATACGCTTCCCTGTAATTTGCCCCGATAGAGGTCCCGCTTCGCAAGCATTGCTTTACAATAGTTTGAGGTAGTGGTTCTTTAGCAAGTGAAGCATAGAGCCGAATGATCCGCCTTGAGAAATCAAATGTTCTTTTTCTAAGATCGCTGTCATCCACTTCTTACTTCTTCGATTAGTTAGAGCTTGTTTTCCAATCGTCTGTGGCGGTTTTGAGTTCAGCCGCAAGGTCGTCGTCGATCTTGGCTTTCTCGCGAATGGTGGTGAGCAAAGCCTCTTTCCTTGACGCAAGAAACTCCCGTAGAGAGTTACTTGCGTCTACGATTTTGGATACATCGACATCATCGAAATAGTTATTCTGCATGCCCCACAAGACCGCTACTTGCTGCTCGATCGGAATAGGATTGAAGGCTGGTTGCTTGAAGAGCTCGACGATTCGCGCTCCCCGTTCCAACTGGGCCTTTGTTTTGGCATCCAGATCCGATCCGAACTGGGCGAAAGCGGCCAATTCACGGAACTGGGCGAGCTCGAGCTTGATTTTGCCTGCGACTTGCTTGGTTGCCTTGATCTGAGCCGCGGAACCCACGCGCGATACCGATAAGCCTACGGAAACAGCCGGACGAATGCCTTGGTTGAACAGATCGGTTTCCAAGAAGATCTGCCCGTCCGTGATAGAGATCACGTTCGTAGGAATGTAAGCAGAGAGGTCGCCCGCCAGCGTTTCGATAATTGGGAGAGCCGTTAGCGAACCATTACCATTATTCTCATTAACCCGGGCCGAACGCTCCAGCAACCGGGAGTGCAAATAGAAGACATCGCCCGGATAGGCTTCGCGTCCTGAAGGGCGCTTCAAGACCAACGACATTTGCCGGTAGGCGGCAGCATGCTTGGAAAGATCATCATAAACAATCAAGGCATCCATTCCGTTCGACATGAACCACTCGCCCATCGCAGCTCCAGTGTAAGGAGCCAAGTACTGGTTAGCAGCAGAATCCGCGGCAGGAGCGGAAACGACGATCGTATATTCGAGCGCGCCTTTCTCTTCAAGAATTCCGAGCGTGCGAGCGACATTGGAGTTCTTTTGCCCAACCGCTACGTAAATTGAATACACGGGACGGAAATCAGGATCGCCAGAGGCTAGACCGACCTTGTTGATGTTGGCTTGGTTAATAATGGTATCGATGGCAATCGTGGTTTTACCCGTACCACGGTCACCGATGATGAGCTCGCGCTGGCCCCGGCCGATCGGGATCATCGAATCGATCGATTGGATACCAGTCATCAATGGCTGGTCGACCGACTTTCTCTCGATAATTCCCGGAGCAATCTTTTCAACCGGATACGTTTCGGAACTGTCAATCGCCCCATTGCCATCGACCGGTCGACCCAAGGCATCCACGACACGTCCAAGCAGGCCTTTGCCGACTGGAACAGAGAGCAGGCGGCCCGTGCATTTGACCTCATCGCCTTCCTTTAGGTGCGAGGCCTCTCCAAGAACAACTACTCCAACTTCGTCTTCTTCCAAATTGAGGGCGATTCCGATAGTGTCCCCTGGGAACTCCACCATCTCGTTGTACATGACCTGAGAGAGGCCATCAATTTTGGCTACGCCGTCCCCGATGGTCAGGATCTTGCCGGTATTGGTCGCGACCGTTTTATTTTGGAGGTTGGCTATCTGCTGCTCAATCTGCTCTATGACGGAACTCATTATAAGTGTATTCGTTAAATGGATTCAAAAAATTAAGTAAGGGAGGATTTAAGCGTGTTTAAGGCGCTTTGAATGGAGGCATCGTAAACATCGCAATCGACGACTACACGCAACCCGGCGATCAATTCCGGATCGTCGCGTTCGACGGTATCGAGTTTCCGACCGTATTTGCCTTCCATTTGGCTTTTGATATTGGAAATTATGTCCGGTGTAAGCTGGCCCGCATGGCTTATAACAGTCGTACTTTTGGCGACCTCGCGCTCAACGAATTTCAAATAGGCTTTCAACGTAGCGAGGTGGTGTCGCGGCGGATTCTTTTCCAGGGCTACGAGCACGCCATTCACTCGCTCCGGGGAAAGCTCCCCATTCTCGAGACTCATTCGGAAGAGCTGTTTGGCGAATTCCTTGATCTGCTTGGCTTGTGTCATTTATGCGGCAACGCGATCAATTGCTGGATTCGAACAATTGTGAACTTGCCGATCGCGAGTAGCGATCTTGCTCTTCGGACGACAATTCTTTCGACAGAACTTTTCCGGTAGTGGCCACTACAAGGCGAGTGATTTCACTTCTCGCTTCGTCCATCATCTTCTTGCGATCCAGCTCGATTTGCTGCTCAGCCTTTACTGCTATCTCTTCAGCTCGGGCAATCGCCTCTTGAGTTGAATTTGAAATCTTTTCCTCAGCCACAGTTTTGGCTTCATTGACGATCCCCTGAGCTTCATGGGATGCCTTTTGAATGATTTCCTTTCTTTCCTGCTCGGCCTCTTCGAGCTGAGCCTTCATGTCATCCGCGTACTTTAAGCCGTCCGCTATCTTGGCATTGCGCTCATCCATCGTCACGAGGACTGGTTTGAAAGCGAACCGGTAAAGAATGTAGGCGAGAAGCGAAAAGCTGATCACCTGCATAACGATGTGCCCCACATGAATGCCGAACTTTTCGACGATGCCGCCGCTGGCGGCATTGGGATCGGTGGCAGCTATAATTGTGAAGAGATCGATCATACGTGTTTAGAAATTTCGTCCGGGCGGACCGTCCACTCGAGGCGGCCCACCCGAGAATGAAAGGTTATTGTGTCGCCAAGAATAGGGCCATTACGCCAAGCCCTTCCGCAAGGGCCATTCCGATAATCGCCTGAACGAGAATCTTACCCGAAGCTCCTGGATTGCGGCCAACCGCTTCAGCAGCCTTGGCTCCGACAAGGCCTACGCCAAGTCCGCAACCGAGAACACCTAATCCAGAGGCAATGTTGCCATTAATTTCAGCTAGGAGATGTAGCATTGTAATATAATATATGTTGTTTCGTTATTGTTGATGCGGCCGCCCACACGTTGCGTGTGGTCCCGACTCGCAAAATTCGTTAATGCTGCTCCGCGTGCTCATGTTCATCACCATGGTTGCAGATCAATCCGATATAGACACTGAATAGCAGCACAAATACCAGCGCCTGAACTAGACCGACGAGCAGTTCCAGAAAATAGAAAGGCGGAATGAAATTCATTCCATGGAGAAGATTCTCTCCGCCGAATATGTTTCCGAAGAGCCGTACCGACAGCGTAAGCGGTCTGATGGCAATGGAGACAACCTCGATTACCCCGACAAATAGGAATAGCGGGATCAGCATCATCCACATGGTCGTTCCCACTTCCTTCTTGTCAGCCTTGTTCCCAAAGAGATCTGCCGCCAAGGCTTTGAATCCAGCGTAGCGCAGCACGATGTAGAGCCAAGCTCCGATCGCGATCACCGCCAGAGCAATCGTGCCATTCCAATCCGCGTTCGCCGGCCGAATCCAAGGGCGAGTAACATGGAAGTAGCCATCAGCATCATGATATCCCAGGCCGATCGTGCCTACGCCTGGGAGCAGGCCAGTCCAGTTTTGAATAACAATATAAATGAAAAAACCGATTACAAACGGGAGCGTCGCCGGGGTCGCCTTCTTACCAACGATCGGCTCGATCAAATTCTTTAAACCAACGACGAGGTTCTCTACGAGGGCCTGTCCTCGACCGGGAATCAGCTTCGGCTGGCTGCCAACCATCGCTCTTACCCCCACAATCAACAGAACCACGACGACCCAACTGGTCACCATACTGTTGGTGATCGGTAATCCGAAAACCGTGAAAAGACTTTCCGGAGCCGGAGACACCGCAGCGCTGGCCATCGGCTGAATCAACAACGTTGTAGCGAGGAAACCTAGTATGAGTGAGGATGATTTCTTGATTCGCATCTTAATAGCTTCAGGGCCATTGAGATTGTATAAAGGCTCGTCTTGTTGATTGATGGTATTACGCGGGTCAACTCTCTAAAGACATTTCCAGTAGATATGATTTGGATTGTAGCAAACAATGTTGAACTTAGAATGGATGCTAATACTCGGGCCCATTTCGTCGAATTTACATATCTTATACAATAGCCCATCGATCTATGCCTAACCAGGATCTATCAGAGGCGATTCTCGAAGCCGGCGACAAGAAGCGCGGCCAAGGATCGCGAAGCAGCAAATACAGCCCTCGCCCAAAAAATCCGTCGCTGTTCAAGCGTCGGTCTTTCGACACCTTCTACTTGTTCTGCGTCCTTTTGCTCTTTTTGGCGATCGTCGTGCAAGTCGTCGCCCTAGCCTTCTACAGCTGATTGGCCTTATAACCTACCTTAGCATGTGGGTCATTGTACCTCGTTCGAGGGCGCAGGAAGCTCGCTTGCCAGCGAGTGTTTCCCTGGAATTGTAGCCATTTGATTCGCTCGCAAGCGAGCTTCCTGCGCCAAATAACCGGCTTCTATCAGTTAAGTTGAGGTCAATGTGCTGTCCGGGATAGGTTCTAGCATCTCTGGGCAACCAGCGACTGATAGCTATTCGCTTTAGCTTGAAAAACTGTCTCCCGCTCAAACGGCCAGGCCGCTCCTTCGACCAATTGCCAGGACTCAATCGATTCCAAGGCTTGAAAGGCCCAGTCGAAATACTCTTCATGATCCGTGCGAAAATACAGTCGGCACCCTCGAAGGCAGCTCTCTGCTAACTTATTTAGAAACGTGGGATTGATCAGGCGATTTTTCCAATGCCGCTTTTTTGGCCATGGGTCGGGGAAGAGAACGTACACCGCTTCAACGCAAACCGGTTCCGGTATAAGCTCAACTAACTCAGAAGCCTCCGACTTGATGAAAGCGATATTACCTAGTCCCGCTCTGTAGGCCTTTCTATTAGCTCGTTCAATCCGATCGCCAATTAAATCAACCCCCACAAAGAAGCTTTCAGCCCGATTTGCCGCGAAGTCCGTAATCCAGTGCCCATGACCACAGCCAATCTCCAGCTGGATCTTTTCTCTGCCGGCAAGTACGGTATCCAGCTCCGCTCTTAGACGAGCCTTTCTAGCCTCTACCCGCATCTTGTGAACATCGGACACCATCGTGGCGTGCATAAAAATCTGCCCCGCCGCCAGCGGCAATCCATAACTCAGCTAATACGAAATAGATATCCACGTTGCATGCCAAAGGCAAACGGGCGATCTCCGAGCGCCCACAGGGAGTAGAATAGGCTTTCAGCTTGTTACCTCTTTCGCCCTATAAAGGCTGGTAGCCTGAGCTACTTTTATAGACGCTCGGAAATCGCCCGCTAACAAATTACCTGATCAAGCAAACTCATCTTAAACCACCTCGGCGGGAGCAGCCTTTTCAACGACAGGTAGGCGGAAGGTAACTCGAAGTCCCCTCCCCTCGATATTTTCCGCCCAAACACTTCCCTCGTGCCAATCGACGATGTGCTTCACAATACTTAGGCCAAGCCCGGTTCCTCCAGTATCCCGAGAGCGGCCTTTATCCACTCGGTAAAAACGTTCGAATATCTTGGCCACGTCCATTTTCGGAACACCAGGGCCTTCGTCCTCCACCCAAATATCCACGGCTTTATTGACCAAGGAGCAACCCAATCGGATTTTTCCTTCGGCCGGGGCATATTTAAGGGCGTTTTCGATCAGATTATCCAGGACCTGGCGGATCTTCAAAACGTCGATTCGAACCATCGCTGTTCCCTCCTCCGGCAGATCGATAAGCAATTCGCGGCCATTAGCTTTCAAACTTTGGTCGTACTCATGGGATATCTCCCGAACCCAACCGAAAATATCCGCGTTGGACCAGTACAATGACGGAGCCTCATTTTCCAGCCGAGATAGACTAAGAAGATCGTTGATCAACAAAGCGAGGCGCTCAGCGTGACGATGGATTACATTGAGAAATCGAAACTGATCTTCCCTCCCCATGCTTCCGTGATCGTCCACCAAGGTTTCAGCGTAGCCCTTGATGACTGAAACCGGTGTCTTGAGCTCGTGGGAAGCGTTGGCAACGAACTGCTTTCGCATATTCTCTAGCACTTTTAAGCGCGTAATATTATGGAGGACAAAGAGATACCAAGTAGCCTTTCCTTCTTCGGCAGCTTCTAAGCGAGATGCCGAAACCTCCATCCAAATGTCTTGTTCCGACTTCGAGAAAACGATCTCCCGCCCGATTCCCCCTCCATTACGCTTAACTTCGCGAATGAATTCCAGAAACTCAGAACTGTGCAAAGCACTTTCCACCCGTTTGCCGACGCTATCGCTCAAGACCTCGAAGTCATTGGTCAATGCGTCGTTGACCAATAGAATGTAGTTGTCGCGGTCGATGATGAGTACGCCCTCCTGGATGTTTCCCAGCGTCGTCTCAATCTGCCTGAGCCGATCCGAGCTTTGCTTATCCAAGCGATCTATGTCGGTCAGCAGCGAATTCAATTCTTCTACCAAACGGATCCAGTTCTCGCTGGTCCCGCGAAACTCCTTGGAATGAGTCAGGATCGACGTTCGAGTTGATAGCGACTCCGCTATCAAGCGAATCGCTCTCTTCTGCTTGTAATACTTAGAGGCGAAAATGAACGCAGCCAGGGCGGCTAGAGCGAAAAAGAAATACAACATAAGTGGCATCTAAGCCGCTAAGTCCGGCTTTCGACCATCCGATACCCTACTCCTCTAACCGTCTCAAGCCCAGAACCCTCTTCGCCAAGCTTTTCCCTCAGGCGCCGCATGTGAGTGTCCACGGTCCGAGTTTCCATGTCATTCTCATAGTTCCAGACCCTTTGTAGAAGGGTTTCTCGAGTCTGCACTTTCCCGAGCTCCTGCATCAATTGGCGGAGCAGCCGAAATTCCGTGGCGGTTAGCTCTACAGCCTTATCATGCACGCGAACGCTGTGATGCTCTACATCGAGATTGATGCCGTTTACCTGGAGCACCGTCTGATCGAGATCGCCGTCCCCTACCCTTTTGAGAATCACTAAGACCCTCAACATCAACTCCTTAGGGCTAAATGGCTTGCAGACATAGTCGTCGGCCCCGCTCTCGAAGCCTTCTATGCGATCGCCCTCTTCCGTCTTGGCGCTGAGAAAGATGATAGGAATGCCTTTCAACATGGATTCCTGGCGAATCATGCGACAAACCTGCAATCCGCTCAGCTCGGGCATCATAATATCCAAAACGATCAAGTCGGGCTTGAAAGTCATCGCCACCTCCAAAGCCCGCTTGGGATCATTCACTGATTGAGAGACAAATCCAAGCTGCTTTAAGTTGTAACTAAGGAGCTCCGTGACATCGACCTCATCATCAACGACCAGTATCTTTTTCGGCTGTTCTGTCGCGACCATGCTAACTGACGTTTAATCGGCGAAAATTGTTAGAATCAATCAGCTTAGCGCAACTACCGAAGCGTTACAATTCGGTTACACCAATTCTTTGCGATGTGCACCATCGCAAACCCACATAATTGTTCTAAATCGCTGATTTATAGCTGGTTATAAATCTCCAAGTGCCACCATGAGGATACTGATGTCCGTTGGATTCACGCCACTGACACGACTCGCCTGCCCCAAGTTGACAGGTCTTAACTCATTCAACTTCAGAGCAGACTCCTTCTTCAGGCCCTTGACGGTTAGGAAGTCAAACTGAGCGGGCACAAGAACTGATTCAACATTGCTCAGTTTTTCAATCTGCCGAAGCTCACGCTGCAAGTAGCCATCATACTTGATCTCATACAGTGCTTGATCGAAGGCCTCCTTCGGCAAGCTCTCCAGTTCTTTAGGCAATGATAGATCGGGCTCGTTTCTTCGAACCAAAGTGGCCCAGCTTTGCTCACCCCGCCTATTCGATTCCATCCACTTCTTGGCCCGGCCTACGCCCTCCTTTTTCGCCTTGATAAGCTCTAGCCGCTCAGTCGAGACCAACCCGAATCTAGCAGCATAATCCAGAAGTCTGAGCTCTGCGCTCCCGTGATTGAAGAGCAACCTGTACTCAGCTCGGCTCGTGAACATCCGATAGGGCTCCTGCGTGCCTTTGGTTACCAGATCATCGATCAATACCCCGGTATACCCGTCGTAGCGCTTCAAAACGAAGGGGTCTTCTCCCCTAACCTTCAAAACCGCATTGACCCCCGCGACCAATCCTTGGCAAGCGGCTTCCTC
>Ga0066378_10000013_pt1 | contig 70773 bp, 51 predicted proteins | sample Knorr_S23_td_DCM_FD_70947 | JGI IMG/M metagenome (GOLD analysis project Ga0066378, IMG submission 70947) | Marine microbial communities from Southern Atlantic Ocean transect - Knorr_S23_td_DCM_ad_71m_LV_A | ecosystem: Environmental > Aquatic > Marine > Oceanic | place: Southern Atlantic ocean...
TCTGGAACACTGTCCACGACAAATGGAATGAGGTTACTGGCTCCTTCCGCGTCGTAGATGCGAAAATAGTACGGCCCGGCGGGAACACTATCGGCGGCCTGTATTTCAATTGAACCTGCCTCCTCTAACACGTTTACCGAAAGACCTTCCACTAATTCTCCATCGATTTTGATCGGCCAAGCAGTCCAGGATCCCGACAACGTAATCTTAGTACTGGTCCCCTGTTGAAGCCCAGCTGGATATAGCGATATTACCGTCGGAGCAGCCGCGTGGAGCAGACTGCAGGTCCCTAACGCACCCAGGACAAACGCTAACCAAAATTGAATAACTCGCATCGTCACTTTAGTCTTTCAAGGTAAATTCAGGCGTGTTCATTAAGGCCCAAAGAATATAAGAAGCAGCGTTTTTCGGCTTCTCCTGATTATCATCAAAGATTTTCTGGCAGATCGCCAGTTCTTCCGCATCTGGTTCACGGCTGTAGCAAAGTAAGTAAATTCGCTTGATAACTTCTGCCGGTTCGGCCTTCTGATTGTCAATTATTTTTGCAATCGCATTCGAATCATTCGTGACTTTGGCGTGGAGCTCTGGTGAGTTCATTAAGTGAAGAATCTGCGTGACCGTCGAATCCGGAGTACGTTCACAAGGGGGGTCCTGATTGGGATCCGGGCGACCGAATGTGTCAAGAAAGAGGCTACTAACACGATGAGTCCAGATTTGGTTCGACCTTGAACCGTAGGGCATCGCTGAAAAGCTGTTAGGCATTTCAGTGATGTCCGAAATCGCATCAAGCAGTACTTCAGCTCGTAGACGAACACGATAGTGCCGAGAATAATTCCGAGTGTCAGCTAAATTACGATCGGTTGGTTCTGAACTGAGTGAATAAACATATGACTTCGCAATGACTCCAATAAGTTTCTTAATGTTGTATTCATTGTCGGCGAAGTACTGCCCAAGTGCTTCGAGTAAAGGTTCGTTAGTGGCAGGATTCGTGGCTCGCAAGTCATCGACCGGCTCGACTAAACCTCGCCCCATCATGTCGGCCCAAACTCGATTCGCCATCACTTTACCAAAGTACTCATTGTCTGAAGCAACCATCCAGTCAGCCAGCTTACCTCGCATCGAGTAATCACTTTGCAATTCTTCTTCGGTGAATTCAATGGCACCGTAGAGTGGTTTGGGAGAAAGCACTTCACCGGTGAGTGGGTGCGACACACTCCCGCTTTTGGCTTCCATGATTACTTCTTCGCTTCCTGAGATGGGTGGCGAAAGCCCTGTCCCTTTTCTTCCGACTCGAGCGAAAAACGCTGCGAAGGAATAGAAATCCTCTTGGCTCCATCGTTCAAATGGGTGGTGATGACATTTGGCACAGTCTAAACGTATCCCAAGGAAAAGTTGACTGACAAGCGTGGTCACTTCATCAGGTGATCGGCGGTCTCGAAACAGTGTCGATGCTCCGTTTCTGAAGGTTGACCCTTCTGCAGTAACCAGCCCTCGCACAAATTCATCATAAGGTCGGTTTTCCCGAAAGGCTTCCCTAATCCAGTTGTCATAGTTAAGGACTGCTTTGATTCCAACGCGATAGGGGTTTGGCCGCAGGAGGTCCGTCCATTTATTCGCCCAGTGATCAGCATATTCCGGCTGTTCGAGGAGCCAGTCCACCAACTTGTCCAGTTTTTCAGGGTGAGTATCACTTATATATTGTTGAGTTTCTTCGGGAGTGGGCAAGCGGCCGATGATGTCGATGTAGAGACGGCGAACGATTTTCGAGTCGCTAGCTGGTTGTGAGGCTGTGATGCCAAGCAGTTGCAACTTATCCCAAACTTTTGAGTCAATGAAATTTTTACGAGGCAATTCGGTGTAGTATTCATCCGGCACTTCACCTTCCAGCGGGATCAAAACTCGGCAAGTTGCAATCGCGCCCATAAACCTGGCCATGATTGTTGCTTCTCCTGGAATTGGCCCAGACTTAATCACTCCCTCATCGGTGACACCCACTACTACGCTTTCATTGGATTGAAATGCACTCTGTCCGGTAACATCTCTTTGTGTTCCATCGGAATATGACGCGATCACAACCAATTGCTGTGTTTCACTGGGGACCATCACTCGATCTGTCGGGAATATCTCAACGCTCTCCAAGACAGGTTCTTGATCGATACTGCGTGGAGCTCCTGTTTCAATCCAGCGTTTGATCGTCTGATAGTCGTGGCTGTCATCCGGCAGACGTATTCCTCCGCCATGAGGCACATGACCTGCCCCTTTCTTGAGTAACAGACTTTCTTTGGGAGAGGCTGGGAAGATTCGACGTCCACGAGCTTCTCTGGTCAGAGCGTTAAAATCAAAGTCTGAGTCAAACCCCAAGAGCGACAACTGAAATCCATTTTGTCCCCGAGCTTTTCCGTGACAAGGTCCGGTACTACATCCCCGTGCAGCTAGAATCGGCTGTATATGCAACTCAAAACTCACCGGCCCATCCAGCTCAAAATCGGTGACACCCACTCTAATCTGTTTTTGGATTTCTCCGATTTGGACGGTAATCGTCGTATTTCCATTCCCTCTTGGATGCAAAACGCCATCGGAACCGACTTCAACGATATCTGAATTAGCTATGTCATAAGTGACATCTGTCGTAACTTCCCGGCTTCCCTTCTCGGTATGCAGAACTGCTACGAGCCTTTGCAAATCCGTACTGTATCGCAATGCGACATCTGTTGGGAATACCTCCAGATCGTCCGCCAGAAGGGAATCGGTGACACCCACTGTAAGAAACACCAAAAGTAGGCTGAGCCTATAAAACACAATTAAATCTCCGAAAAACAACAGGTCTGATTGTCTACTCATTCTACCAAAAACGGTGACCCCCACTCGCTCAACTTCCTACAATTCATGGTTAGAATCAGGTGCCACCCACATTTACAGACTCCTATTTGTTTCAAATTGGCTTTCGACATTCATTCACAATTTGAATTACTATAATATGCTATCTAATTATTGCACTAATGGATTTGAGACATGAATCAGACGGACCCCGATTTCGACATTATTCCTCAATACGATTCAATCGAAGAGATTGACAGGGAATTGAAATTTTTCCCAGCAGATGTCAATGTCGCCAAGACACTTTCGAAACAGCAGGTACAGAATTACAACGAAGAGGGTTATATCTCTAATCTTGACGTGTTTGACGCTGAAGAAGCCGCGGATTTACGGGCTTATTTTGACGAGTTACTCGCCGATGTAATATCCTCTGGAGGTGATAGCTATTCCATCAGTACGGCTCACTTCAAACACGCTAGAGTGTATGACCTACTGAAGCATCCGACAATCGTTAGTTACGTAAAAGATATACTTGGAGAGAACGTTATAGGCTGGGGGACCCACTTCTTTTGCAAAATGCCCCATGACGGCAAAGCTGTATCCTGGCATCAGGATGCCAGCTATTGGCCGCTCACTCCATCCAAAACCACCACAGTGTGGCTGGCGATAGATGATGCCGACACTGAAAACGCATGTATGCGTTTTATCCCTCAGTCTCATTTACATGGCCATCTTGAATGGACCGAAAGTAGTTTAGAAGAGAATAATGTGCTGAATCAGACCGTTGAAGATGCGTTGGCATATGGTTCTGCCCCTGTCGACAATGCCTTACAGGCAGGCCAAATGTCCATTCATAGCGACCTCTTGTTACACGGCAGTAATGCCAACGATTCTGATCGTCGCCGATGCGGACTAACTCTTAGGTACTGCTCCGCAGATGTACATGCATACATGGATTGGAATCTAAAAGGAGTCGTTGTAGCAGGTGAAGCTAACAGTAGAATCTGGCCAGGTGCGTTACGACCTTCATAAAAAAAGAGCGAGTTTAAAGACTCGCTCTTTTTCTAATTAATCTCTTACGATTTGAAAGACTATTCGTCTTCGTTACTCTCATCCTGAGGGGTTACAGGCGTGGTAGGCACTGCATCCTGCTCTTCCGGAATCGGTGCTGGTTCTGGTGCTGGCTCTGGTTCAGCTTGCTGAGCAGTAAGTTGAGCAACAGCTTCATCGACCTGGCTCTTAACTTCAGTAGTTAAGTCGGCAAAAGCCTGTTCCAAATCAGCTTTCGTTGTTGCTATGACGCTTTGATTATCTGTAGCTAGTTTCTTTGCTAAATTGGCAGCAAACTCGTCGTTTTGTTTAGCAAGAGCTTTTGCTAGTTCGTCAACTTTCTCTGCTAACCCTGTTGCGCTAGTCTTCGTCAAATCTGCGATCATTTTCTCGTTTGCCCGAGCCTGTTCTTTGGAAGCGAGCTCAAATTCATCATTGAGTTTCTTAAAGGCGGCGACAAGTCGCTTACGTGCTCGGGTGTTTTCCTGAGCTAGTTTTGTCATCGCATCTTCGTGAGCCAAATTAAGTTCCTTCTTAAACTTTGCATTAGCTTCTGCGATGGCGTTACCTTGCTCGGTTATTACCTTGACTGCAGCAGCGTGCTGCTTTGACAATTCTACCGCTCGGCTATTGGCATCAGCTGATAACTGAGCAGCCAAAGCTTTGGCATTAGCAGTTAGCCGCTGTTGATGCGTTTTAGCCTGATTCTGCAGCTTTTTACTTTCAGCTGCAACTTTTGCTTCAGTGGCTTTTCGAAGTGTTTCAGTAGCGACTGCAACATCTTCGTCTAACTTGTCGGATAGCTCGGAATACAATTCGCCTTTAAGTTCCTGCTTGAGTTGCTCACGCTGGTACTCTTTGGCCCGACGAAATAGTAAAGGCTTCTTAAATATCGGATCCTTCTTCGACTTCGACTGTGCCGAAACAAAATCCACTGTAAGAACAGACAAGCCACAAACAATGGCTAACACAAAACGCGAATTAATCATTTTACCAATCTCCTGCATACTTCCTCATTAAAGGAATCGGCACACTCAATCCATGGTGACCGTTAAATATCCCCAAAACGACGGTAAATAGCTTAGTTTATCTATTTTAACCGGTATCTCGTGAATTAGGCAATTCTAAATTCCAATTACGTGTCGCCAATCGGTCAATGTGGGAATCAGTATTCCACAATACCGGCATAATCGTTACTATCTGACCCTATTCCGATACTTAGCCACACGGACTATTAATTGGGTTAAAACGTTGTACTTTAGACATCTTGGCACCATAATCGCTTTGACGATTCTGTTTATTGGCTCTTCCTTAAGTGGCCAGGACACTGATCTTCCAGAATTAACTATTCAGAATGCTGCCCCGCAGACAATCGATCTAGCTCCATCAGAAGCAGAATTGACGGAGTCTATTCTGTCGCTGGAAAATGATAACGACAATATTGATGATGAAACAGTGGATACCGTCGAAGGCGATAACGCCGTAAATACAACGACCTCTACCGACGTTTCTGAAGAATATGCTCAACCTACACGCCTACGTGACATCGATTTAGATCTATTCGAAAATCGTCTTAAACTCTTTCGTGGGTATGAACAATGGGACACGGATCAAGTAGGCCGCTGGGCTCGCGTAGATTACCTCATATCCTGGCGACGCGGAACCAATTCTCCAGTCTTGGCGACGACCAGTGAACTTGGGACGCCTATTGAAAACGCTGGTGTGAATGGACTTCCTTCAACATCAAATTTGATGGGAAGCAATACGCTCAACGATGAATCCACTCCTGGGATTCGCGTCGATTTTGGAAAATGGCTCCCAGGTACAGACGCGGCGTTAGGAGCCCGGTTTTACTCCATGTTCGATGCTGGTTCGACTCACTCCTTTGATGAGGGAATTGTTACTCGGCCATTTTTTAACGTTGATGCTGGTGAAGCACAGTCTTTACCTATTAATTACCCTGGTAGCGAAGCCGGAGCGTTGACCATTAGCTCTGCAGCCAAGATGCTTGGCACAGATGTTTACATCATGCGACCTTGGAGAAGCAGTGGCATCGCTCGAGTCAATTTCATCGCCGGCTATCAATTCAGTCGCTTCGACGAGTCTATCAGCATCTCAAGTGACTCGACTAACCTTGACGGCCGAAACAACATCCCAATTGGTACTCAGCTTGAAGTCACTGATTCCTTTCGAACCAAAAACGTATTCCACGGTGGTTTGCTCGGGCTATCTTCTGACATTGACGGTGGAGATTACACTATTTCCTTTTTGGCAAAAGTAGGGATTGGGGGAGTTGATCACACGGTCATAACAAGCGGATCATCAATTATCACTGATCCGGGTGGGGGAACAAATTCACTTGATGGCTTGATGGTGCGAGATAGCAATCGAGGAGAGTTCACACGTAATCGATTTACGGCCATACCTGAATTCAGTGTACGCTACACTAAACATTTGAATGATGCGTTAGACTTCTCATTAGGCTATTCAATCATTTATTGGGGACATGCTGTACAACCTGGTAATCAAATCAATACCAATGTCGATATAACCAACACGACAGGCCAGCCGACGATGCCATTTGAAATCGACCATTACTGGGCTCAATCATTGAATATGGGTGTCACCTTTCGTTATTGACCACTTTTGAGTTGACTAGAGTCGTATTTGATTCGCTTTACCAGACTTAGTTTGGATGGTAAACGTACCTAGCAGTTCTCATGCCGTGTAGACACCTTTTCTTTTTCTCAACTGCAGTCTGGGATAATAATTCCGGGCTTCCTGCAAACAGGCGATAGCTCTCTTCAAAAGTCCTGGCCGTTTTTCGCCAACGGTCTGGCTCGACACCTAACCTAACTAGCAGTTTCTCGGCCGTCGCAGTAGTAGAAGACTTACCAAGTCGTTTACGTCTAGACACATAATCTAAGACCTTTAAATATTTGTGCCTGCCAAACGGCAAAAACTGTTCACAAACCAACACATTCGTAACCAACTTAGGACTGGGCTGATTTTCTACGTCTTCCTTAAGCATTCCCTGTCCTTCGAGCTTGTCAGAATCCATCAAATGCTCCATTGAATGGCCAGATGCAAGATGTACAAGCTTTAGTCGCTTCACCAAGCTGGTGTACTGGGAATACTCAGGTAGCTCCACAATATTGGCACGAAGTGGATTTAACTCGACGTATATAGTAGCTGCTAATATGGATGCAGTGTCGAGAAGTTTTTGACAATGGAATCGCCCCTCCCAAAACCGTCCTTTCTTATCTTCCACTTTGTTTGCTCTTCGGGCGATAGCTTCCTCCCATCTCGCCATAAAGATTGAGATGTCTGTTAGTAAATACTTTCGCCGATGCAATTCATCAAGATCTGAAAGTAACTCCCGAACTCGCTCCGCATCAGCCTCTTCTGGCAAGGCTTGAAGGCATTGAAAACCAGGGTACAAACGTACAAGACGCTTCGCGATCTCTACATCGTCCATGTTCTCAAGTAGATCCGGACGGTTACGAAGAATGGAATGGGTGTGGTTGTCCATGACAGCATACGCACAAATCTCGATGAGCATTACATCCGTTAACGACTGAAACCATTCTTCGATCCATCTCTTACGTTGGTGGTTAGAGTGACCGGTCTGATAATCATCACCCAGAAGAAATGCCTGACGCACACATCGCGTCGTGACATGGTATACACCAACCTGTTGCCGATTAAATACATCTTTACGCCTTAGGACCATTATTCAATTCCTTTTGAAAAGTAGAAAACACATCTCCCTACAAATAGAGTTGCGCTAATCCCCCAAAAGGCGCCCTGAAAAATTAAAAAGCGTTGTCAGCATTTGTCATGAGTGACACCATATCTTTTGACAAATATTGTCACTAATGCCTCACAACCTCCTCGATCTTGAATCCTCGTATTCACTTAGCTTGCAGTGAAAAAAGAGCCGTGTTCCTTGTGTCACTCAATAAAACTAACTCAAATCATCGGTGACAAAGCAACACCGTGATGTTCAACGAAGAACTCGAATCGGTGACACCCATCTCTGAGAATCAAATAGGTGAAATCAAATAGGTGACACCCAACTTTTGATTACATCAATTGAAAGGAGATTAATGGGTGGCACTCGATTAAGTCTAAGAGCGTGAGCTTCGAGTGGGTGTCACCGATTAAAGAATTGGGCCAGAGTATCGATCGTTTCTTCGATTTGACTATCTGCACGCCAGTCGGATTCTAAGGTCAACTCACCTTCCCCCGAATCCGCTCCGATGATTTTATCTCTCAACGATTCATAATTCGAAGTATCAGCCAAATCGTACAAGGTCAAATTGATCGTCTCAACTAATTGATTCTGTTCATCGACTATCATTACATCACGCAGTTGAGCTCCCCATTCCACCCAGACATCAGAATCGCCATCGTTGTCAGCATCAACATCCTGTAACCAGGGAATATCTCGCCCAGAAGTAAACGATGAATTGCCAGATTCACGGCCTGCCAAGTTAACTCCGATGATCTCAACTCCGAGGTCACCGAAATTTGTATCCAATTCAGTTTGTAGAGTATCTAAATGGCCAAATTGATTTGAACAATAATTACACGTGGCTAAACCAAAATAATAGACCGAAATATTCCCATTCAGATCTCTTGGTGACACACTCGTGTTAAAAGAATCTGACGTGGTATTGGTATCCACTAACATGAATTCTGGAACTTGATTCAATTCAGAACCATCGTCTCCATCTACCGAATCATCATCGCCATTATCCCCAGTGTCATCGGCGTCCACGACTACGGTGAAATTTGCATCTTGAGGATTGTCGGCCAAGACGATAAGCGGTGTATCTTCATGCCCTGCTACATGCCGTAGATCATTATCCGATTCCCAAGAAAGCACGCCTCGTTGCGTGTCGCCATCTACATCTGTAACATCAATAACTAAAGAATGACTTATTCCATCCCACGTCACTTGGGTGTCATCATACGCTGACCACTCCGGCCCAATGGCTATCCAGGATTCTGCAATTTCATCGCCAAAGCTGGCCACCATTGTTGGTTCTGCCGGCTTATTGAAAAAGTCTAGTAGCGAAAGGGATTGGGCTTCTCGACCTTTCTCTGTAAAGTTAGCTTCACCAATTGACTCACCATATCCGAGTGTGACACTAAACGAATTACTATCAAAGGTGATATCCGGACTGGCTCCTACAAATCCGCCATCTACCAAATAACGCGGTTGGGTCTGAGTGACCGTATAATCTCCGGCTTTAAGGTCTGAGAATTCATAGCGTCCACTCAAATCAGTATGCATTTGTGCACTAACATCATTACCATCCACATCCGTTCCACTCAGCGTAACTTGAATACCTCCAAGGACAAGCTCGTCGGAATCGAAGACTCCATCTGCATCAGCATCGATGTAGACGAGCCCTGACAAACCACCTGGTAAGTAATCGCTGATGGACAATGTAACAATAGCATCATCCGTTAAACCGTCTTCGTCGGTAATCGTGTAACTGAATGTATCTTCACCAGAGAAACCTGCAGGAGGCGAATAAACCAATTGGCTTCCGGAATTAACGATTTGAACCGAACCTCCTTCGGCAGTAGCCGTCACCGACGTCACCGTCAAAACTTCGGCTGGATCTGGCGCGGAGGTGTCGTTATCTAACACATCTAATTCATCGCCCACAGAATCAACAATAACGGTATAGTTATCATCATTAGCTGTAGGAGCATCCGGGACATTGACTACCGTCACAATGACATTAGCCTGACTGGATCCACCGTTACCATCCGAGAGGGTATAGGTGAAAGATTCGTTCCCAATGTAATCCGGAGCGGGTGAATATAAGAGGTTATTGTTATCTGAACTTATCGTTACAACACCTCCGTTTGTCGGAGTAGAAACAGCAACTATCGACAGCGTTTCACCTTCATCCGGTTGGCTTGTGTCATTGGCCAAAACATCCAATTCCACGTCTATAGTATCTTCATCAACTGTAAATGTATCTCCAGCGGCACCCGGAGGATCATTCACCGCCTGAACATTCACCGTTACATTGCCAGTCGCTTGTCCACCATTACTATCTTCGATGGTGTAGGTGAAGGTATCAGTTCCAACAAAATCCGTGTCGGGCGTATATAAAACATGAAGACCATTCCCAGATATTGAAACAGCACCTGCTTCGGCTCCTTGAGTTACGGCAACAATCTGAAGCGTTTCTCCAGTATCCGGTGCTATAGAGTCGTTACTCATCAGATCAAGTAAAATATTAACGTCATCTTCGTTCACCGAACTGATAATGTCTTCATTCGCTATAGGAGGATCCTGAACAGGAAATACCTGAACGGTTACGGTCGCTTGAGAACTACCCGATTGATCTCCAGCAGTATAGGTAAAGACATCTTCACCAAAGAAATCTGCAGCGGGTGTATATTCCACAGTTTTTCCATCAGTGGCAATCGTAACAGTACCGCCGTTTGAGGGAGTAGAGACCGATGAAATAGTAAGTGAATCAGCCGAATCACCATCATTGGCGAGTACATTCAACGTATGGCCGGCGGTATCTTCATCAAAGTTATAAGCATCATCTGTAGGACTAAATCCGAGCCCTACTTGAAACTCCGCCGAGTTATAGATTATTAAATCGGAATCCACTGCGCTATTGATACCGAAGAGCAACGTGTCCGTATGAGGGCTATTGTCCGCAGCATCTGCCGAGATCGTAGCATTCCCAGCAGTAACAGCTCGCATTGGAACGCTGAAGACTAAAAACTCTCCCCCTCCAAGCTCGTTAAAGCCCCCGGTTCCCCCCGCTTCATCAATTATATTATCCTCAGAGGTGGCTCCCGTATGTACATTGGGAAAAGCTGTTCCGTAAGTTAGAGGACCTGTGACTTCAACTCGATTATCACTCCAAACCACATCTAAATAAGCTGCAAATGCTCCTCGCGGTGTCTCTCTTAAATCCTCTACTAACACACGCAATACAAAATCATCTCCAACTGTGACTGATGAAACCTCATTACCATCGGTGTCAGTCAACTCCAGACTATACTCGACCAAAGCATCACCATCGACATCTAGGCTGGCGACGAGATCTCGCGTATTTCCTGCAATATCTGTTGCCCGCACAGTAAACGTGTTTTGTCCAAGTTGATTAGCATTAGGACGCCATTGCAAGAATCCTGTTGTTGGATGGACTGTCAGCCCTTCTGGACCGTCAATTACTTCATACCCAAACCCACTATCACCTTCTTCTGCATTATTGACGTTAAAAGAATAATCTTGAGCAAGGGTGATTGTTTCTGTTAAACCCGCGTCAAAAGCACCAACTAATGAGTCGATTGTGATTGATAATGGTGCCGACGGTAAACTCTCAACCCCCTCGGAGATCTGTGTAGCCGTAATTTCTAAATCGCCATCATCAAGACGGAGATTTCCTGCAGTCGTTATCTCAACTTGATTAGCAGAAGCCGTTGCTGACCCAATCTCATTTGTGCCAGCAAACAAGCGAACCAATGCTCCGTCTTCTACACCAGACACGCTGAAAGATAAAGCTGTCAGTAATGAGACATTATTGTGGTTAGTAATATTGTCCGAGCTATCGCTACCTGAATCACTGCTTGCAATTAAATCAACACTTACCGGTGCTTCGACAATTCGGTTTCCAAAATCAGCCGATGTCAACTGTTGCCCAACTGACAAATCCAAATTGATATGTGGGGGATCACTCGGTGTGATTTGTTTGTATGGGTCTGGAGTAACTTGCTTCAACTCATGTAAACCCATGGGCAAGCGAAGAAAGTACGTACCATCTGAAGCTGTTTGCACAGAAAACTCATCAGCATCCAATACATTATCACCATCGGCATCACTGTAAACAGTGAATCCGGCTAAACCCGATTCTGTACCTGCATCGAAATTCCCATCTTCGTCGGCATCGATATAAACACGACCACTAACTGAAGCATCAGCAATGACATCGGTGAAAGCGACTAGCTGACTTCCCGATGCCACTGGCAAATCCGAAAATGCTCCGCCAAAGTTCTGCCGGCCTAAACTTGCAATAGCATCTGCCGAAGCCATGTCCAAGATATTTGCAAATACAGTAAAGCCACCATTTTGAGCATCGAGATTAGCACTATTATCAGCTAAATTTACAAACCATTGGCTTGTGGCACTATCCGGATCACCACCAAGTTTGGCCATGGCCACAGTTCCACGTGTATTGGATATATCGAATTCATTGACGACAGGAGAATCTGTAGGTACAGGTGAAAATTGACTTGTGGCAGTCATTGTAGTCGTTGGAGTGGTAAAGCCTCCGCCTTGAATCACAAATCCGGGTACAGATCTGTGAATGATCGAATCCTGATAATCGCCATCAGATACATAGTTGAGAAAGTTCGTTACCGTGTTGGGAGCTGCTTCTGGTAACATTTCAAAGATGAGCGTACCGTAATTACTGTTTAACGCGATTACATCAGCTGAGCCATATGTTAGGACGATTCGATCATTATCATGAATTTCATAGGCGTCGTAAGAATGAACGGGCGTACCGTTTACATACATTCTGAGAGCGTTCGTTTGGTCCGTAGTATTCCCCATCAACTCCGACGTTGAAAACGTAGCAGCTGCGTTGTTCCCAGCATCCCCTGCTGACGTCCGCCAAGTTTCAAAGATGTCACCTAGTGTCACATATTCGGTGGGAGTATCAGTCTCGCTATCTCCATTAATATCAGCCGGCGAAATGGTAACCGTACTTCCTGCAGCCGACGTTCGTATGAATGCAGAGTCTTCTCCTGAGGTGACTCCCAAATTGGCGGGTAAATCTACCAACGAACCATTGGTATAAATCAGCACATCGGCTGTAATCGTGTCACCTAAATCATGGCCTGGTGCAGCTCCATGCGGTGTATCAGTGACCCCATAGAGCAGTTGCCGAGATTCAAGTCTCTCTAATGACAAGCCCTGAAGAAATTTCTGCCGTCGCTGACTCTGCTGCCGCCGAACCTTGGTGCCACTAAATAACCCACGCCACATAATACCCAAATCTCCCAAATTATCTATACGCTCACTTTATCTTAGCAAGAAATGTAGCGTTCTCTAATCTGTTCCTCGCAAGCCCCGACGTATAGACTAACCACTCAAGACAAATCAATCAGTCATTTGGTAAGGTTTTTTAAGCGTAAAACGTATGTCAACCCAAGACTTTTAAGGACTGTGAAGAATCCTAAAAAACAGCATTTCACACAACCCTAATCTTGGTTTCCCACAGTTTTTAAGCCCTCTAAAGAAAATATCGACCAATCAGTGCCACCCACTCGCATAGAGTACTTGAATTCGTAAAAACAGCTGGTTTAAGACCGCATTGTGTAGCTACGCTATTTATTACACATCTAAACGGAAAGAACGGCGAAAAAAGAAAATTGACACCCACACCTTTTTTGGTCTCTTACGCAATAAATCCACACTAAATCGGACGGTTCTCCATGCTTCAAAACAGCGTCTAATGGCACTAAATCAAGTAGAAGACCGAAATAAGAGTGGGTGGCACTTATTTAAGCTGCACTTATTTATGCTAGGAACGGTAGAATTCGTGGCATTCGTCACAGGCTTTGGTGATTTCTCCCACTGCTTTGCTTGCTCTGTCGGCGTCATTCAACTTCACAGCATCCACGATCTCACGCCCCGCTGCCTTCATTCGATTCGAGAAGCTCATGTAATCTTCGTCTTCTCCGTCTTCCATTTCCGGCTTCATTAAGATCTCAGCCATAGCAGCAACCATCTCCGCCTCATGCATCACCGATTCCACATTGTCCTCGAAAGCTCCAGCATCCGATGTCTGAGGCTTCAACCTCTCCTCTAAAGCAATCTCCAATCGCTGCATGATTGGAGCTCGGTCCATCAACTTACCCCAGGTAAAATCATCAGGATTCGGCTTCAAATCAGGAGACGCTCCTCCCACTAAATCCTCTAAATCCGCTTTACGCAGTTTAGATTCGTTATAGGAGGCATCCGTCCCGACCTTGCAGTTGGCAGCCACCTTCCCAAATGCATCGCGAGCTCCCAATGACTGCTGCTTCCAACGCACATCACCATCGTATTCGGCAATCACACCAAACATCGCCGCTAAGGTTGAAAAGTGCAGCCGCGCAAATTGATAATCGCCCCCCTTAAATTTCCCTGGAATCCCGACGACTTTATCAATCTCAAGCTTTGTCGCCTTAATCTCATCTTCCAAAGTCGTATTGGAAATCAAACTCGCCCATTCACCAGTCACGCTCGGACCGCCACTATTACCGCCTGTGGGATTTACGGGATTAGCCCCAGCCGTATTCATCGGCGCCGTGTTGATCTGCCTTGGACCATTCAGCCGAGCTTGTGGGTTGTCAAAAAAGATGTTTTTAAGATCCTGCCGATTCTTGAAATCCGGCAACTTCGCCCGCTTTACCTGCTGCTTGCCCTGAGCATAAAGCCAAACCGATGGCAGGATGAAAGCAATCACCAAAATCCAAGTTATCGATCTTGTTCGTTTCATTCGTTTCAGTCTCATTCAAACCTCGTTGCCACTCTTATGCATTATTAGAGCTAACTACTCTAAGAACAAGTGACTCATCCTACGATTCGCGCTATCATAATAACTAACACGTATATTACTCCACCCCACACAAACGTTACCAACCTCGCAACTCTCGACGATCTTCTATTTCCCAACTATGAATAAATCAACTTCACATCGACGGGAGTTTCTCAAAGGAAGAGCCGCACAAAAGGCGTTTCAAAATCAAATCTCCGCGACTCCATCAACTGGCTCGCCGAATCCATCAGCCAACTCAAATACGTACCTGCTGCATATCACTCGCAAAGCAATGGCTTGTGATTTCCAAGTATTTCTCAATGCCGGTGAACATGATCACGCAACTGAAGCCACAGTCGAAGCGTTAGATCTCGTCGAAGAAATTGAAGACATCCTCTCCATCTATCGCTCTCACTCCAGTGCCTCTCAACTAAATCAGCTCGGAGCCCGACAGCCAGTTATGGTTCACCCCACTCTCTATCAATTGCTTCAACAGTCCAAAGAACTTTGGGAAGCCACCAACGGCGCCTTCGACATTACCTCCTCCACACTTTCCAAACTCTGGGGGTTCTATCAAAAAGACCACCGCGTACCATCCCAAAACGAAATCGAATCCACACTCCAGCAAATCGGTTCGCAACATCTAGTTCTACACAATGACGGCTCTGTCACTTTCGACTGTCCGGAACTCCAAATCAACCTTGGCAGTATTGGAAAAGGGTACGCTCTTGACCGTTGTCACCAACACTTTGTTGCTCATAACATCAGCAACTATCTGATCCACGGCGGATTAAGCTCGGTTCTGGCTCGCGGACAACGTATTAACCAATCCCAGGCGAATCTCGGATGGCAAATCGGACTCCGCCATCCGCTCGTACCTGAGCAATATCTAGCACATCTCTGGCTGGACTCCGTGGCGGCAGGAACATCTGGAGATGCCAATCAGTTCTTCTACCATCAGGGAAAGCGATTCGGACACGTGCTGGACCCCAGAACTGGATACCCCGTAGAAAAAGTACTCTCTGCGACGGCAATTTGTAATACCGCCGCCGAAGCTGACGCACTAGCAACCGCTTTCTACGTCATGGGACCAACAGCAACCGCTGAATACTGCCAAGACAACGAATGCGGATTCTTAATCGTCGAACAGGGCAAACTAAATCGATCGACAATCATCCATGCCAAGGGGCTAAAGACTCATCAAATCGAACTCATTGACCCGTCAGCAGAACTAGTTTATTACGACTAAACCTTTTCCGATTGCACTGTCAACAACATCACTAGAGACCACGCTAACGCAATCGGAACAATACTTCATCATTGGCCAGCAACGCCTTGGAGTCCGGCGATTGCAATTCCACTTCCATCAATTCCGCAAGCCGAATATTCGCATTCTTAGCCATCAAGGGATCAGATGCTTTCTTCGCCAAAGCCTGCCAGCACTGCGGGCTCCACTTTAGCGTCGCAACAATGGACTCCACTGAATCCCGCTGTGTCACTTGATAGACCTTGGTGATCAGGCGAAGCCGAGTCCTCTGTTCTGTCGAAAGAGTGGAGTAATCCACGTTATCTAGCACACCCACCAGTGGACGACCAAATGCTCGTAACTGACGGTCCGCATGCTGTCGCACCGAATAAGATTTCTCGTCCAGCATGGCAACCAATTCACGCACTTTGTTCAGATCCACCTGAACTGGCGTCAAACTCAATCGCGACAAACCTGCCAGTGACTCTTCAAACAACAGCGAAACATGGGTTCGCGGACAGAGCCTATTCATCAGCCGAATCAATTGCTGTCGATCCTCCATCGGCATCCTCATCAAAACCAACCACAATCGTTGACCAGAATACTCTAACTGCTCACCAGCTCGCTGTAACTTTACTCTGATGGGCGAATTTCCAGTTTGTCGTAACTGAATAAAATCACCATCCTGCTCACACCGAATTGCAAATGTACCACTCAGATCATATTCCAAATAAAGAGTTTGCTCCGGTAGTATCATGGCATACTTAAGACGGTACTGTCCTGGTACGGTCCGGACTACTAAGTGTTCCTGAGCGTCATGTTCATCATGGTACAAGGTTAACGACCGACTTTGAGTGCGACGGATATCCTTGGCCAAAATACGCCCGTCATAGATACCAAACTTCAGCCACGCCGATTTAACAATAAAGGGAGTCAGCGACTCTGGTGAGTTTGCCAACTTTGGCTCTGCCTGTGAATGCACTGCCTGTTGGCCAACGACACTGCCCAACAACAGAGCGGCGAACATAATGCCATTGCGACTTAAAACAACTCCTCGTGCGTACACCACAAGCCTCCTCCCAGCTCCAACTTGAAGCCCCCCGGTAAGAATTAGTGATGCTCAGGTCAACAAGGAATCGCGCACAAAAAAAGAACCCTGAGCTTGCAAAGTGTAAGCAAAGAGTTCTTCTATTTGAATATCAATTCAAAACTAGCAACTGCCGCTAGCGGGACAATCGCTCTAAGGCACGATGAATGTGCTCCATTTCTTGATTGAGATGATGCAGTTGCTCCTCAAGATGACGTACTTTATGTAGCAACTCTTCTCTACCAATCTCTTCGTGCCTTTCTTCATGTTCATCATGTCGGTCTTCATGAGCATGTTCTTCACGATGTAAGCCTCGACTGATTTCCTCCGCAATGTCAATCGCGTGACGGGCAACATCGTTAAACCCGCCTGCTTGTAGATGCTCAATCGCGATATGCAGATGCTCTAATCGCTCCTCAAGATTCCCATTCCCCTGTCTTCGTCGGTCATGCTCCGAATCGTGATGCTCTACCCGCTCTCCAGCATGCTCCCGGCGATCCTCGCCACGAAGCGTCGCTTCAACTTCACGAAGCTTGTGGAATAAGTTTTCCTGATGCTCAGCTAACTCAGCTACCTGATCTTCGTTTCCACGTTCACGAGCCTCTTCCAGACGTCGCTCGCCTTGCTTCAACTGTTGCACCAACACCTGATGGAAATATTCAAGCTTTTTACGTTCCTGAACTTCACCGTGTTCTCGATCCTGATGCTCTTCAAGATCCGCATGACGTTCCCGTTCTTGATTTCGAACCTGAGCTTCCTCTATGTGCTCGAGCTTCTGAATCAACTCCCGCATGTGCCCTTCAAGCTCACTCGCTTTATCTTCATTCCCCTCTTCGCGAGCGGCTGCGAATAATCCTTCAAGTTTTCCTAATTCTTTACGTATACCATTGGCATGTTCCTCAAGCTTTCTGGCTTCCTGATGCCCGGCTTCCTGCTCATGCTTTCTATCCTGGTCGCGTTTTCCCTCTGCTTCACGTCCATCGGCATTTAATTCGCCGGCGAGATGCTTCAGCTTTACCATCAATTCTTCAATATGATTTCCTAACTCCCGCGCCTTTTCTTCTTGCCCTTCCCTACGAGCAATCTGCCACTGTTCCTTTAATCGCTCAATCTCTAGGCGAATCTCTCGCACATGAGCCTGCAATTCCCCACGTTCGGCGTCTACATGTCGCTTCTCATCATGTCGCTTCTCACCGTCGCCATGCACAGCACGGTCGACTTCACGCAACTCGAGATGGAGTTCTTCGAGATACTGGCCCAGTTCCCGCAAGTCCCCTTCTTTGCCTGCAGCTTTAGCATCTTCAAACTGTGCTCGTACTCGTTTAATCTCTGCGTGTAATTCTTTCGCATGAGCTTCTAGCTCTTCGCGGTGAACATCCTGTTCTAATTCCCTGCGATCGCCATCACGCTCCTGAGGAACGTCTTTTTCTCGTTGCGCAAACGGATCGACGGGACCGTCCTGAGCGGAACTCAGACCAACCACCAAACCTCCAAATACACAGCAAACTAAAACAGATGCGAGATATCGTTTCATGACTTTCGCCCTTTGAACAAATTTTAAATGCGAGTAACAAATATAAAAACTGCTATGCTGAGCATATACGCAATATAGGTAGGCTGCAACGACCAGTCGACCTTAGGTCGCGAGTCGGTAAAGCCTAATCCCACCACCAAGTCCTACCGTGCAGAGTCGAATTTCGATTGCCAAGATACTCAGCATTCAAAATACCGTAATCATCACTCTTTAGATTCTCTGACGTGACTACTGGCCGAGGGTCGATCACCACACCTCCACTAATCGCCGCAATTACGACTCTGTCTTTGGTAACACGATGGCTAATCACAGACTCGATGGTGGTTGGAGCTGGCGCACGCTTGATTTGATAACCATATGACTTCGTATAGAATTCCGGATTCCAGCGGATTCTTTGATCCAAATTCTGTGACTTAATCAACATCGAGATGATCGCCAAATCAAATATGTTTCTCAATTCGTGATACACCGGATACCGTTCGGCAAGCATCTCATAATTTCTAGTGAACTCCGACGCAAACTGCTGAGTTAACGGGTCGGACTTTCCTGTTTGCTGACGATCCCCCAGTTTGTCAACTATCTCGTTTTCACTCAAAACTTTAACTGCCGGTCCGACAATTTCATAAGCTAAGCCGTCTTTCGATGCATGCAAAGCCTGATAGTTGGTTGTAAACCACCAACGCAACATGTTGACTGCCTGAGCCGGTTCATCGGATTCCACCAGGTTATCCAAATAGCTATTCATACCCGGAATGCTCGGCACTTCTCCCAATCCAACCAACTTCATATGATGGTCCGCTTCAACCAAGATACGCGCTAACTGAGTTTGGTTATCGGTGCCAAAGACTTCGACATCCTGAACTCCAACACTGTCTCGCAATCCTGCCAACCAAGCTTCTGTATTTCGTGGGGTCAGCACTTTCCCCTTCTGTGCATCAAGATACTGTTTGGCTTTGAGTAAGTGAGCAGCTCTGGGGGTAATCGAACATCCAAACGTTGGGTTATCCGAATATGCATTCCTCATCAACTCGACCAGATAGTCCAATTTCAGTACCGGCCTGCCATTGTTTATGTTTACCACCCGACCGTCCCGATTCTCTTGCCAAGGCCCCGCTGGCCCAGCGATTACAATATCTCCTTGCTCCGGATAAACCAACACATACTGAATACGATACATCCCCGCTAGATTCTGCATCGCTTCATCAGCCAGCTCGCCGCGCAGTTGCAATAATTCAAGTTGTCTCTGCAGACGCACGAGGGATATTTTTCGCATTGACGAATAATTACGGACATCCTGCCCGTTCTCACTAAACATCCCTTCAAATTGTTCTCGCCGGATACCTTGTAGCTGATCGGTATGATTGGAATCTAGCCGCACCATCAAACCTTCACGGTCTACATAAATACCACCGGGAAACGGCGTAATTGTCCCTGCTCCCCCCAAATCATCCCAACTGTCAGGCGCCACGGTCGCTTTGATCAAATCAATCAGCGTATCAAAGTCTGCAGCTGCGGCACCGCCCTGGCCTCCAGCCGTTGGTGGGAAACCTGAATCCTGACCACTCAAACTGGCATTACCAAACTGTTGTAATAAAGAGAGTGACTCCAATGCTCCGGTCCCAACTCCTGCTGCTGTCTGATGACGAGCAATTTGTGCGAATAGCTTTCGACGTAAGGCCAAATCCTCTGTCGCAGTAGCATTTCGCAGTGCCTGAGCGTATTCACCCGACTGTAAAAGCCGCTGAAAATCACCTATGTCCTGCTGTTGAGCAAGCAACGGACTGGTTACTAAAAAGAAACAAGTGATCGCTGTGAGAATTCTATTTAACATTCCGACTATTCCGTCATTCTCTATCCCTAATCCTTCGCAAATCATGCCAAAACAGACTGCGAATTTGATGCTTCCCATTATAGGCCGCCAAACACTTTAAGTCCTTGACTTAATTGATGAGCAAAACCAATCACGTCAACGAAAGTGGCATTCCTTAGATTTCCCGCCGGCACTAAACCACCGCTCCCTAGTAATAAAAATAGCCTCAAGCTAAGATCAAAGGCGGTATTCCAAATCCAAAATCCCCAATGGAAAAGCAAACGATGACGATTGATCTCCGCTATGGAGCTTCAAAAACCCTGTGTTTAACTCCCACTGAAGAGCAATCTGTTCAGGCTCATAGCATTGCCATCGAGTCTCTGGATCACGCTCTTAATGAGACGATTCACAAAAGCCTCGATACATCTGTTCACTTCCCGGCCTTCAAAGAAATCGTCTTCCCTGAAGACACTTTAGCGATCAGTGTGGGCCAAGGCGTGCCGCAAGTCGCAAAAGTCATCAGCTGCATTCTGGACTATATTCAAACATCCACAGCGATTTCTCCCAATGACATTACCATCGTTTTTGCCAACGAACAGGAAGCTCTGGCAATCCACCAACTCGAAGCGTTGCTAGATGAATTTCTACTCTCCTCGCTTACGATGGAAGTACACAACCCAGATATCTCTGAGAACCTGGCCTATCTAACGGCTACGGCAGAGGGCGACCCCATACGACTCAACAAAACACTCGTCGACGCCGACGTTGTCCTACCGATCTGCTCCAACCTGCCTGACTCACTGTTTGGACATGCCGGTTTTTTTCATGATCTCTTTCCACTCTTCACTGAAACGGAAACGATTCTCCGATTTCGTTCTCAGCAAGATGCGGCATCGCTTACGCGAGACGCGATTGAAGCTGCAAACATGCTGGGCGTTCAATACCTGGTTAAAGTAACGCCGGCCAACGACGACGAAATTCATAATATTACGGCCGGCGATACTTACACACTTCAAACTACCGTTCCTGCCATCGCGAAACAGGTCTGGCAACACCCTCATTCCCCTGCCGATCTTTGCATTGGCTCGATTTCCGGACCACCTCACCATCAAACTTGGGACAACTTCGCCCGGGCGTTGTCCGGATTAGCAAAGTCAACCAATCCCGGTGGTTCGATTGTTATTTGTTCCGAGCTGGAAGGACCATTGCCCGCTCCCATCAAATTCCTCTCGAGCAACGATGCGACCGATCACTTACGTGAACAATTGCGTCAACAACCTGATGTGAACATTCAAGCCGCTCAGGAAATCCTCCGCTTGAAAACAGATTACCACCTATACCTTCTAAGTTCCTTAGACGGAGATGATGTGGAGTCGATTGGTCTGGCACACATCGAGTCGCCCGATCAAGTTAACAATTTGATTAGCTCTGCCGATTCCATCACGATCGTTGGAGATGCCCATCGAGCAACGGTTGAATAAACTGGTATCAGAAAGCCCACACTATGTCCGCTCCATTTGAATTGCCTTCCATCTGGACCACTAACAGTCAGGCAATCATCTCCATTAAAGGGAAGGATCGAGCTGCCTTCCTGCATAACTTCTGTACCAATGATATAAAACGGCTTGAGATAAATACCGCTGTCGAGGCGTTTGTTCCAAACATCAAAGGCAAGTGCCTTGGATACATCACCGTTTTTCAGACTGCGGATGAACTTCTGCTAGTTACAGCGAATCATAAAGTAGATGAGCTAGTTGCTCACCTAGAGCGTTACATCATCACCGAAGACGTTGAGCTCAGTCTAGTGAGCGATGCCACCTTAACACTCGTTACCGGAGAATCTATTGAAAGTTGGCTCGAAACCGCTCAGCCTCATGGGCCGATCATTCCAAATCATTGGTTTACTCAGCCCTCCTACTGGCTACTGAACTCCGTCAGCGATGAGCACTCGCAAGTACTTCATGCACTGAGCGACGACGAGGTTCAGGCAGCTCGAATCGCCGCAGGTACGCCACTCTACGGAACTGACATCAGCGACGAGCAATTTGCTCAGGAAGTCAATCGAGACGCATTGGCGATCAGCTTTACAAAAGGGTGTTATTTAGGTCAGGAGCCGATTGCCCGTATCGACGCTCTGGGTAATGTCCACTGGTATCTCACACGGATCGATATTTCAGAAGCCGAGGCGAAAACCGGGGTCACCATGACCAGTGAAGGAAAACCGGTAGTCAAGACAAGGTCGATTTCCACACTGACGAACCAGGCGCTTGCCTACGTCAAGCGTGGGCAACATACTTCCGGAAGCGTGATTGAGACAGATTCCGGAATCATTCGCGTTCTCTAATATTCGGCCTATCCGGATACGTTTGGCACCGAAGCAATTTCCATAGAGTCCATGTGCTGATCGATCCAATGAGTAATCTGTTGAAGCAATTCTTCGGGTGTGCCTGTCTCTACAACGGCTCCTACGATTTCCACCAAATTTCGTCGAACCAGATCGCGTAGTGCGGCGAGATTCATACGAACACTTTCAAGATACTCCGTAGTCTCCGTTTCTTCCCATACTCGCCGCAACAAAACCAATTTACCGTTTTCCCGCTCTTGCCGGAGTTGCACCAATTGACCATGCTCTGCTTTCAAGAGCACACCGCGATCATAGCCACGCCGAAACTGGTTTCGAATGTTAAACTGATAAACTGGCTCGCCCCCGAAAAAGAACGAAATGGACTGGTCTCGTCGAAAGCCAACAAATACCGAGTCCTCCCAACTGGAGTTTTCAGGGATTTTCAATTCGATTCGGTTCACCAATGCAGTGGCCTCTCGCAGAATATCTTCTTTGTCCTGCTGTTGTTTTGCCAATGCCCACCTCCTAGTTTTTCCCGACGTTGGATAAGATATATCTTCCTAGATTTTACAAATCTATTTCCTTCCCAACTAATCCCCCTGAATGAAAAATGACTGATCAAGAAAAGCAACTTCTATCGACTGCACGATTTGATGTCGTTGAACTCCCTGCCGATCCCGCGCACCCGACTGGAAAACGGCGTCAGGTTGTTCGGCACCCTGGGGCAGTCACCATCGTTCCGATGGTAGGCGATGATCATGTCTGCCTGATTCGAAATTTTCGAGTCTCCGTTGGAATGGAATTGCTGGAATTACCTGCCGGAACACTCGAGTCCAATGAACCACATGCTGTGACCGCACAACGGGAACTCATCGAAGAAACCGGGTATCGAGCTGACACAATCGAGCACCTTCATAGCTTTTATCTATCCCCGGGAATACTCGACGAACATATGCACCTTTACTTAGCAACCGGACTCACCGCAGGTGAAGCGGCTCGAGAAGAAGGTGAATTAATCAGCAATTATGTTGTGCCATGGGAAACCGCCTTACAATTGGTAAAAGAAAAACAAATCTGTGATGCAAAGTCGATCGCAGGGCTTCTGATGGTGGATCAATTAAAGAGACTGGGAGAAATATAAATGCCGGATACACGTTTATCCAAATTAGCTGACGTATTGGTTAATTATTCTGCTGATGTCGTGGCAGGAGATTTGGTCCGACTCGTGGGAAGCCCTTTAACCGAACCACTGCTGATGGAATTATACCGAGCGTGTTTGCAAGCAGGAGCTCATCCTTATGTCCTAATGCAACCAGACGCTGCCGGAGAATTGCTTTTTGCATACGGTTCAGATGAACAAATCAGTTATCAAAGCCCTATCGTCCAACACGAAATTGAGACGATCGACGTCACCATCAGTCTCTGGGGCAGCGAAAACACAAAAGCGCTTTCACGATTCGGGCCAGACAAACTAACGCGTAAAAGTCAGGCTCGTAAAAACTACATGGAAACATTTCTGGGCCGAAGCGCATCCGGTGACCTAAGATGGACGGGCTCCCAGTTTCCCTGTCAGGCTTCGGCTCAGGATGCCGAAATGTCGTTACGGCAATATGAAGATTTTGTTTTCCGAGCCGGGCTCTTGCACTTGGATGACCCTGTTGCTGCTTGGAAAGAACTCAGTGTGCGACAACAACGTCTCGCAGACTACCTAAACGGGAAAGAAGAAATCCGGTTCGTCACTCCTCAAGGTACAGATCTCACCTTGGGAGTCGACCAACGATTATGGCTAAACAGCGATGGCAAAAAGAACTTCCCCGATGGCGAAGTATTCACCGGACCGATCGAGTCTGCTACCCAAGGGGTGGTTTGTTATAGTTTTCCTGCCGTTCATGGTGGGCGTGAAAGCGATGGTATCGAGCTTACGTTTGAAGACGGAAAGGTGGTCAACGCGAAGGCTTCCAAAGGCGAACAGTTCCTTTTTGACATGTTGGATCAGGATCCGGGAGCCCGGGTATTAGGAGAGATTGCCATTGGCACGAATTACTCCATTACCGAGTACACCAAAAACACATTGTTCGATGAAAAAATCGGTGGGACATTCCATGCCGCCGTGGGAGCATCCTATCCAGAGACGGGTGGCCTTAATGAATCTGGCCTTCATTGGGATATGGTGTGTGACTTACGTAACGGCGGTCAAATCTTCGTCGATGGTGAACTGATCAGTGAAAATGGCCGATTCCTCAATGATCTATGGCCTCAGCCATAAGGCGTGACTCTAAGTAACCCGATTGCCATGCCCCAATATCCACCATTGACCGAAGTTGAATTACCGCTGCTTGTAACCGGCATTGCAGGTGTCGCCGGATTGAACGCGTTTAAATACTACCGTGCTAAATACCCCGGACAAGTAATCGGAATCCGTCGGGATGAATACTGGCCACTATCGGGTGAAGGCATTGAGGGTTGCGACATTCTCAATAAAGCAAAGCTCCAGACTCTGTTCAAACAGTATCAATTCCGATCGGTTTTAAGTGGACTGGGAACCTGTCGACTCAAGTCCTGTGAGCTTGATCCGGAAATGGCTCAGCGGATCAACGTGGAAGGAATTCAAAATTTACTTGATGCCATTGATTCGCTGCCACACCCTGTCCGACTCGTCCACCTTTCGATCGACCTCGTTTTTTCTGGAGCAGGTACTGGCGAATATTCGGAAGAAGACACGACAGATCCGGTAACGGTTTACGGAAAAACCATGGTCCAAGCTGAGGGGATAGTGGCCGAGAGATTTGGAGACGCAACGATATTGAGAATTTCCCTTCCGATGGGAATTAGCTTCAGCGGGCACGCCGGAGCGATTGACTGGATTCAGTCTCGATTCAAAAAGAACAAACTAGCCACCTTGTACTACGATGAAATCCGTACGCCTCAATACACCGACTGTTTAAACAAACTCACGCATTGGATGTTAACCCACGACCAACCAGGGCTCTTTCATGCGGGCGGCCCTCGCTCTCTTAGCCTGTATCAAATCGCTCAGATCATCAATCGAGTCGGCGGTTACAATCCCGATAACCTGCAAGGTTGCCCGCGCATTGATGCTGGCCCAATTCCACCTCGAGCTGGTAATGTAAGTCTGAACAGCCAAAAGCTGATCGACACACTGGGCTTCACTCCCTTCGATCCATGGCCTCTCAACGAACAATATGTCCCCACCGACCGAAACTGGCATCAACGCGTCGATACAACCATCAAAGGTTCACCAGAGTTACTAAAGGCTGTCCTTTACAAAAACCCAAGCGAATAAACTCTAGCGGCTCCCAATAAAGAAACTCGCTTTTAATCGCTTTAGTGAGTTTTGAAACCTATAATTATGAGGATGTCTTGAGCGACACAACGATCGCACTGGACTTCTAATGATAAACTCGCCAAAGAAAACGACCTAAACGAGCACTTTAGATTCAAGCCATGGGTATACGATTTATTTGTCCAAGTTGTGACAAGAAACTCAATGTCAAATCCTATCTGGGCGGCAAGCGTGGAATTTGTCCCAAGTGTGATGCAAGGATTCGAATTCCAACCGAATCCGAAGTGGGAGAACGCGATTCCACTCTGGCGGAACTGGCTGGTGATAAACCACGAGTACCCATGTCGGTCGAGCAATGCGTTGCCGAACGTCCGGACTTAAAATGGTATGTCCGCCCCGCCGACGGTGGGGAATTTGGACCTGCTTCTGGTGAAATCCTACATTCATGGATTGCCGAGCGTCGAATTGATCACCGAACTCAAGTTCGACGGCATGACTGGATTTACTGGCAAACAGCGTCCACCATCTTTTCTGAATTCAACAAGGACGATCTAGCTGAACAATCTAATTCTATCGTCCAGCAAGATGGCACTGCTCTGGAACAAACTAGTCAGGTCGCAGTGTTGGAACGCCCTCAGCAAAGCCAACAAATACTCGAGTCTAGTGAGCCATTTGAAGATGACAGTTTCTTCATCGCGTTAGAAACCGACTCGACTACGATCGTTCCGAGTGGATCATTTGCCAACCTCCAAGTGGAAGAATCCACGTTGGCACACCATAATATTCGTCGTAGTGATGGGAATTCCAACAAGCTGAAAAGCTTAGTTTTGGCGACCCTTTCACTTGTTTTACTTGGTTCCTTAGTGGCAGTCGTAATACTTTCACAGTAGGATAAATCAACCCTGACAGACTTTCCTGTCAGGCTTACCATCACAACCGCTAGAGGAATTATTGGAATATGTTGCGTGCAAAACATCTCAGTTTGCTGGTACTCACCCTGCTCTTTGTTGCCCCAACCTTGAGTGCAGCTGATAAAACAAAAAAAGTCATGGCCAAGGACATTACTCTCAATGTCCCTACCACCTGGAAGCAATCACCGGCAAGTAACAATCTACGTACAGCTCAATTTGCGATTCCTAAAGTAGAAGGTGATCGAGATGATGCCGAATTGGTAGTCTACTTTTTCGGTGGTGCCGGAGGTGGTGTGAACGCCAATCTGGAACGATGGTCGGGGCAATTCCAGCCCGGCGGCAAAAAGCAGAAAATCTACAAGGGTGAATCCAAGCAGGGCGAATACTATCTACTCGACATCACTGGTGTCTACAACAAGCCAATTGGGCCACCGATTAACCGTCAAACAAACCCTACACCTGGCTATCAGATGCTGGCTGTTGTTTTGATGGTAAAAGATAAAGGAAATTACTTCCTCAAATTAACAGGTCCTCAAAAAACCGTTGCAGCAGCCTCCAAGGCACTTCGTGTCGCAATTGACGCCGACGTGAAAAAGGAAGCGGAGTTGAAGCCTGAGGGTGAAAAGTAATCTCGCCCAGCTCCATTCAAATCCACAAGAAGCCGGATAGCTCGGACGGGCTATTCGGCTTTCTTTGTCGATTTGCATTTCAAACTTAACCAAGACAACCCGAGCACAGAATTTTCTGAAGCCCCTCAAACTCATGTCCTCTGAAACAATACAAACGCTACAGTGGATGGGTGACCATACCGGTCACCTCACTCTCATCGACCAAACACTTCTTCCAACGGAATTGATAACTATCGATTGCTCAAGTGTGGAAGCGGTCTGGGAAGCAATCAAAGTGCTACGCGTCCGAGGAGCTCCGGCAATTGGAGTCGCTGCCGCCTACGGAGTATGTGTCGGAATTCAAACACTCGATCTGACTGTTTGTTCCCCATCTGATTTCACACAACGGCTAACAGAAGTCACCGAGTATCTGGCCAGCAGTCGACCTACCGCTGTCAATCTCTTCTGGGCATTAGATCGGATGTCGGAACAGGCTCAACGCCTGCTCGATTCTAAATTATCGCCGACAGAGGTGGCCGCAGCCTTATTGCAGGAAGCAGTGGCCATTCACGACGAAGATCGAGCCATGTGTCATGCCATCGGTGGGCATGGAGCTGCCCTGTTAGATGATGGCATGGGTGTTCTCACCCACTGTAATGCAGGAGGTCTGGCAACAAGTGAATACGGTACGGCTCTGTCGCTTTTCTTTACAGCTCAGGATCAGGGGAAGCAGCTTAAGATTTTCGTGGATGAGACTCGCCCCTTACTCCAAGGCGCTCGCCTGACTGCTTGGGAATTGTTGCGGCGAAATATTGACACCACTCTCATCTGCGACAACATGGCAGCTCAGGTAATGCGGGAAGGAAAAATCCAGGCGGTGGTTACCGGAGCTGATCGAATCGCAGCCAATGGTGATGCTGCTAATAAAATTGGTACCTATAGTCTCGCAATACTAGCCCAACACCATGGCATTCCGTTTTACATCGCCGCTCCAAGTAATACGTTTGACCTCAGTTTGGATTCTGGAGAGGCTATCCCCATTGAAGTTCGTAATGACGAAGAGATCACGCATGGATTCGGTCGACAGACCGGTCCCGATGGAGTCGGCACTTATAATCCTGCGTTTGACGTCACTCCTTCTGAACTCATCGCCGGAATTGTCACGGAAAAGGGAATCGTTTCGCCAGTGAATCGCGAGAATGTACTAGCAGTACTACAGTCGTAAATCACTCCTGCAAGTACATCTGTCTCCCATTACGTTGTTGCAGCAGAAATCTTAATAGCTCCACATCAAGTGTGCCGTCTGGCTTACGAACAACGCGCTGCTCGGCCTTCTCCTTTTCGATGTGTTCCAGCAAACGGTTTTGGATACTCCGTATCTGATCTGGACTAAGTTGTGCCGTTAGTTCTTTCTTAATGGACGGGTCAAGTTTTTTAAGGCTATTAAGGACCATCCATCTGGCAGCATCGTAGGGATCATCGAGACCGTAACTCAGTATTCCTGCCTGCCAAGTGTTACCAGCTGTCTGTTGAGCAGCATCCCAACTTAATGCCCAGGCCGCTAATGCACGCTGTCCCGCATCTCCTGTAAGCAAATGTAAGACTACGGATGAAATTTTTTGATGTGCATCTGGGAGACTCTGCTGGTCGTGCCCATACCATTGATGCAGATGGTCTGCCGTCCACTGCAAGGGCTTGTCCACATGGCAATTATTACATGCATTTTGACGGCCAGCTTTTAAGGTTTCCTCAACCGTGGGATTGCTGATTTGATGTGACCGTACTGCTTTTAACAAGCCATAAGAAGTATGGGGCATGTGGCAGTTGTAACACTTCGAACCTTCACTCTCTGACAAGTGTCGTGTATGACTAACCAGAGCCTCTCCGGTGTACTGTTCATGACAGTTCAAACAGGCCTTATTGGACCTCATTCCAATACGCAGCTGATCGTCATTCCACGGTTCATCAACCGGCCTTTGTTCGGCATCCTGATTGTGCATCGTGTGACAAGTCAGGCAAGAGAGAGTACCTTTGGTGTGACAAGCCGTTTCGACAAGTCCCGAGTATTCTCGCCCAGTCACTCGCACCATTCCATCGGACCAGAACACCGACTCAAACAGCTGAGGGTCGTGTTGCAATAATTCAACCGTCATTGCCTCATCAGGCCGCGTAGCTCGAATTAAATGGCGAAATTCCAGCAAGTCATTACCGGGGCGAAAACTATTCCCTTCTGTATGCCACTTCTTAGCATCATCCTGATGTTTAACTGATGTGGCACCATGACAATTCGCACATACGTGAGACGCTCGGACATGATCCAACTCCAGTGGATTGACGATTTGATGGGGCCCCCCGTCAGGATTTCGATTTGATTCGAAAAACTCAGCATGTTCTTTGCCAGGGCCGTGACATGCTTCACAAGATATCCCAAACTCAGCGACGGTGGTTAAGGGGTTGTTTTTACCAAAGTAGTCAGCCTTAGGGTGAGTGGTGTGACAACGCAAACAAGTAGCATTCCATCGTCCCACTTCAAAAGTTTCATTCTGTACAGGTGGATGCAAAAATGTCGAACGACGAGGAACCCAGGAGTTTTGTGATACCAGATATGAAAATGGTAACAATCCCAGTATCCGTTTAGGGCCTTCCGGCGGAATGTTGTCTGGCAGAGAAAACCAATATAGCTGCATATGGTGCGAACCGGTTAATAGCTTGATCTGCATTCGAGTTGGCCCATTTCCGAGGTTGGTACTGACCCAATATCCCGCTTCATCCCGCTCAAGGTGATAATCAATCCCATCTAATTCAAGATGCACATCATCAAAGTCACCCAGTACTGACTCTTCGGTGGGAGTCTGTGTCATGCTTTGATGAAACGACTCATCCCAGGATCCGTGTTCATCCTTATGACAGGTCAGGCATCGATTACTACCGGCATAACTATCAGACAGTTCTACGACCGGCGCCCGTTCCGTATTGACCGGTGTGGTTGTAACACGATTCTCTGAAGTGGATTGCTTGCCAGCCTCGGTTTGTTTCAAATCCTCTGGGGCATTGTTGTCGTCAGAGAAGCAGCCTGCCAACACAACTGTCACGAACAGACAGATTATTACCACGACGGTTCTAGGGCGGATTTGATTAGGATCAATCCGCACCCAAATCGGGAGTAATAAAAACGGCAGGCCAACAACAAACCAAAAGGACATAGATTCAACTTGCGAAGAAGAAACGATAAGCACGTGCCGTCACGAGACGACTGGACAGGCTAACTAACCGGGTCAGCCTATTTATTACTATCGACGAATTGCTCGATAGATTCCACTAACGTCCGTTACTGAGTTACAGAAGCTTATTTGGTTTGCAATTCTTTGATGCGTTGAGTGGCTTTGGCAGATGCCTTTTTCATGACTTCCGCAATGGAAACAGGAACTCCACCCTGACGTTTTGACTCATCAGCGGCTTCCATAAACGCGTAGATTTCCAAAGACTCTTTGGCTTCAACCGGTGATTTGCCCGTTTTGAAGAAAGCAACAATATCGACGACAAGCGGGCGATAGCCCTGATAGGGTCCAACTTCGGCTATCCCTTTCTCTCCATAGGCTGTGCCACCATACCCGCCTTTATAACCTCGAATTCCCCGAAAAGCGCCCACACGGCCACCGTTCCAGGTCCCTGTTACGAACTCGGTATCTTCGGTCGAAACTCGTACAACACTCTCACAACCTGCTCCCATCACGGTAAACAAAGCTTCCACGCCATGAATTCCGTACCAAAACAAATCAGGGTGAGACGGCTCCAGATGAGCCGGGCTGAATGTTTCAGCTCCATGAACTTTGCCGATCGATCCATTACGAATCTCCACAGCCCCTTTAGAATATCTCAAGGACGAGCTAGTAAAGACGGGAACCTGGTTTTGTTCCGCGTATTGATATATAGCAATCGCGTCAGCCAAACTACCGGCAACCGGTTTGTCGATAAACAATGGCTTCCCGGCATCAATCACTGCCATCGCCTGTTCTAGATGAGGATTGCCGTCATTGGTCTCGAGTAACACGACATCAACTTCCGCTAGGACTTCGGCAATTGACTCAGCAATCTCAACTCCCATCTCTTTCATCTGTTCGGTATAACCTGGAATCCGGGAGTAACTGGATTCGATCTTACGGCTTCCATAAGGATAGGCAATCGTGACCTTGCAATTTGCAACCTCATCGGCCGCAGCGGCGTCATTCAGTACTTTCGTAAATGCAATACTATGTGACGTATCCAATCCAATCATGCCAACTTTTAGTTCTTTAGCATCTTCAGCCAAAGACATCTGAGTCTGGATGCTCAGCAGGGTTACCACAACACAGATCGATAGAATTCGGAAGCACTTAAACACGATTCACCTCAGTGTAGGAATTAAGAAAAACGTCAAGTAAAACGTCATTGTACCGCAGGAAATCTAAGGATGCTCACTTTGGCAGGCTAAAAACACGTATGACGTGATTGTTGGTATCGCCAACATAAACCTGCCCTTCAAGATCAATTCCAATACCGTGTGGCCGATCCATGGCTGCTCTGACAGCCGGTCCTTGATCTCCTCCAAAACCACGAATTCCATTTCCTGCCACCGTACTAATCTGATTGCGTTTGAGGTCAATCATACGGATCACCTGATTTTCTGTGTCCACCACAAGAATACGACCCTGTTTATCCAGCACAATCCCTTTCGGACCATTAAAGGTTGCCGACAGGGGTGCAGCACCGTCACCGGAATATCCCTTAGAGCCGGTTCCAGCGAGATGCTTTAATCGCCCACTGGCCAACTCCAATTTCCAGATACTGTGTCCTTCACGCAAAGCAATCCATAGAGTGTTATTTTGATAGTAAAGCGCGCGAGGGCCCAGAATAGGATTACCTTTCGCGACCTGTCCATCCACAGGCAAGGTCCTTTTGGAGCTGCCGGCAATGGACGTAATCAGGCCCGTTTTTAATTCGACTCGTCGAATCCGATGATTTCCAATATCTGCAATATAGAGATTGCCATGATCATCTAATGCAATACTGTGTGGATTACTTAACATCGCTTTAGTTGCCGGTCCTTGGTCTCCGCTATAACCCTGCACGCCGGTACCAGCCACTGTTGTGATTGTTTTAGTTTTGGCATCCACCTTCCTCACCAGATGGTTTTTCATTTCCACAAAGTACATATCGCCATTTTCCGCAAATCGGACTTCATAGGGTTCATTTAGATCTGCTTCGGTCGCTAGCCCACCATCGCCAGCCAGGCCTTTCACACCCGTTCCCGCAACGGTACTGACCTTGCCTGTCGACGGCGAGTACTCAAGGACTCGATGGTTTTCCACTTCGGTTATGAACATCGAACCGTTCGGGCCTACTTCGACCCCAAAAGGCTGCCCAATATTGATTCGGTCAGCATCTCCGGCATCCCCATTGTTCTCTTTTTTCCCTGTACCGATTGGAGAATCAATCGTTTGAACAGATTCATTTGCTCGGATTGCCGAAAGAGAAAGAGTGCTAAGCACGATAATCATGACCCAATGGAACATGGATGTAACTCCTTTGCAAAAAACCACCACCTACCCCTGTAGTACCGGGCCGCAAGCCTGAAGGCATAGCCTGCTGACATCACCCGAAATGATACTTGCCCTATCCATTGTACCTCATTGCGATCAGTTAACAGCCGCCTCCATACTTGAGTTTGCAATTCAAGAGTGCTAGGTTGGAAACTTAGCTTTAGACCAACACTTAGAGGAAGTAAGCCGATGGCTGTACCACAGGAAGTACTAGATAAACTAACCGAATTTGACTCTCCAACAATTTGCAATGTCATTGAGCTCTTCGAGGTACGCCCTCGAAACACCGGCTATATGGATGGTCGAATCAAAGCTAATTTCCCGGAATTGAAACCGATGATCGGCTATGCCAGCACGACATGCTTCCGTTCTGATGCCCCACCTGCCGGAGGCGATGCATACGGAAGTCTCCAAGCCCAACTCGCTCAATTCGAGGAGCTACCAGGGCCTGCTGTCGTCGTCTTCGAAGACATCGATGATCCAGCTGTATCTGCTGTCTTTGGTGAAGTCATGTGTAGTACCTATCAGGCATATGGATCAACCGGTTTAGTTACTAACGGTGGCGGTCGAGATTTGGAACAGGTCAAAGCACTTGGCTACCCAGTGTTTACAGGAAACACCATTGTTTCGCACGGCTATTGTCACATGCTGCATCTTGGTCTGCCGGTACGTGTTGGAGGGTTGATGGTCAACCAAGGGGATCTACTCCATGGTGACGCAAACGGTATCACGAACATTCCGATCGATCTCGTGACGGAAATTGCAGATATCACACCTGAGTTTCTGGCAGCAGAAGACATCATCATGGACTACGTGAAGTCTGATGAAGAAAAAACTGTCGCTGGCTTTACTGAACGTCGACTCGAGTTTCAGGACGTAGTTGCCAAGCTGCGAGCTAGAGTTTCCCGAGCGTCTTAACTAGCCATCTATTCGCAATTCGTCCCCCATCCAATGAGAGATGCCATGACTCCTGCAGAAGTTCTAAGGTTGTGTCGAGAAAACGACGTCAAAGCCGTCGACTTGAGATTCGTGGACCTGCTGGGAACATGGCATCACACGACCATTCCTGTCAAGAAACTGGATGAAGACGTCTTTGAAGATGGTTTGGGATTTGACGGTTCAAGTATTCGAGGTTGGCAGTCAATCAATGAAAGCGACATGTTGATGCTGCCTCAGGCAAACACTGCCTTTGTCGATCCATTCACGGAACTTCCAACGCTGAACCTGATTTGTAATATTCAGGATCCCATTACCGGCGAGGACTATCACAAGGATCCACGCCATGTAGCCACCCGGGCAGCCAATTACCTCACGGCCACTGGCATTGCCGATGTGGCCTACTTTGGTCCGGAAGCCGAGTTCTTTATCTTCGATGACATTCGCTATAGCCAGTCAGCGAATGAGGCATTTTTCTCGATTGATTCGATTGAGGCCGAATGGAATACAGGACGCGACGAGTCACCGAATCTGGGGAACAAAGTTCGACACAAGAGTGGTTATTTCCCGGTACCTCCCACCGATCATCTGATGGACATTCGTAACGAGATGATGCGAACGATGATTCGCTGTGGTCTTGATGTCGAATGCCAACATCATGAAGTAGGCACGGCCGGACAGGCAGAAATCGATCTTAAATATGACCAACTTGTCACCATGGCTGATCAGGTCATGATTTATAAATACGTTGTGCGAAATGTAGCTCACAAGCACAACAAGACCGCAACGTTTATGCCCAAACCCATTTTCGGTGACAATGGCTCTGGTATGCACACCCATCTTTCACTCTGGAAAGATGATGAACCCCTGTTTGCCGGTACGAATTATGCCGGACTCAGCGATACTGCTCTGCATGCCATTGGCGGAATCCTGCGACACGCCAGAGCGATCCTCGCATTTACCAATCCGACGATTAACAGCTACAAACGATTGGTACCAGGTTACGAAGCTCCCGTGAATCTTGCCTATTCACAACGCAACCGCTCGGCCGCTTGTCGGATTCCGATGTATAGTAACAACCCGAAAGCAAAACGCATCGAGTTCCGTTGCCCCGATCCAAGCTGTAATCCCTACCTAGCATTCGCTGCCATTTTAATGGCAGCTATTGATGGAATTCAAAACAAGCTATCCCCCGGCGATCCACTAGATACCGACATTTATGGCATGTCTTCCGAAGATGGGTCTACCATTGAACAAACTCCGGCTAGCCTCGAACAATCTCTAGCTGCTCTGCAAGAGGACCATGATTTCCTATTACGCGACGATGTATTCACCACTGATCTCATCGACACTTGGATCCAGTACAAGCTACAACAGGAGGTGGAAGCGATCCAGCTACGTCCTCACCCCTACGAATTCAGTCTCTACTACGATTGCTAGACTAAGGGCTTGCTAGAATTGTGGGCTGTCGCAAATAGCGTCTATTGGCGTCTGATAGAACGACTTTTATCGTGACAATGGACGGGACTGACGTCTGTTCGGAATGAATCTGACTTCGCAATTCCAACAGGCCATCAAGGCATCCTGTTAATCGCGTCATTGAGGGGACTGGGAGGATTACCAATTCCGATTAAGTCTGCTTTAAAGAAGCTCTAGGCCAGAGCGTCCTTCTCTTCCAGCAATGCGATAATTCTGTCAACGCATTCATCAACAGATAGCACAGCAGTGTTGAGTTTCAAAGCGGGATCGACCGGTGGCTCATACTCGGATGAAACACCTGGGAAGTTGGAAATCTCACCGGCATCAGCTTTGGCGTACATTCCGTCATCATCCCGTTCGCGACAAATATTTACCGGAGCATCCAAATGAATTGTCAGGAATTGGTCCGAGCCAATCGCCTGAGCTGCTTTTTGGCGAACTTCTTCACTCGGCGCCACAAACGCACAGATACAAATAAGGCCAGCTCCATTCATCAGCTTGGCAACTTCTGAACTTCGCCGTAAATTCTCGCTCCGTTCTTCCGCTGTAAATCCAAGTTCTTTTGTCAGTCCTCGTCGCATATTGACTCCGTCAAGCACGACAGAAGATCGCCCCATGTCAAACAAACGACGTTCCAGTGCATAGGCAACGGAGGTTTTTCCGGAACCGGTAAGGCCAGTAATTAAAAGTGAAACAGGCTTTTGGCCGAACCGAGCTTCACGTTCCTCGGCCGTTACACTACCTCTCTTTTCAGTCTGGTCACTTTCGACACTCCACAGATCATCGGCTTCGTCTTCACTATCCCGATCAATGATCATGCCGGCCGCGACTGTTACGTTGGTGATTCGGTCCACGACGATAAAAGCACCGGTACCGCGATTCTTTTTGTAGCTGTCGAAAATCACAGGTTCGCTCAGTGAAAGCGAAACACGGCCGATTTCATTCAGGTTGATGGTCGGAGCATCCTGGCGATGCAACGTGTTAACGTCCACTTGGTATCGCAATGTGGATATCGAACCTGTCGCAACTTTGGTGGTCTGCTTAAACATGTACTGTTTTCCAGGCACCATTGCTTCTTCAGACATCCAGACAATCATCGCATCAAGCTTTTGACGCTGTTTTGGAACGTTCCCTGGCCGAACGATCATGTCCCCTCGGGAGCAATCAATCTCATCTTCCAGCGTTAGTGTTACCGAAAGGGGAGCGTGAGCTTCTTCAAGATTCCCGTCAAACGTAACAATCTCTTTGACTTTGCTGGTTTTACGCGAAGGCAACACCATGACTTCATCGCCCTGGCGGATAATCCCTGAGGAAATCGTCCCGCTGAATCCACGAAAGTCGAGATTGGGTCGCAGCACAAACTGGACAGGAAAGCGGAAGTCCTGCAGGTTTTTGTCGGAACCGATATACACGGTTTCGAGGAAATTCATCAGTGTCGAACCGTTATACCATTGCATATTCTCACTGGGGTCGACCACATTGTCGCCCATCAGAGCCGAAATAGGGATAAAGTGCAGATCGGGGATATCCAGGCGTGATGCAAATTGCTTGTATTCATCACGTATTTCCTCAAAACGTTCCTGGCCAAATTCAACCAAATCCATTTTATTGATGGCTACCAGAACGTGCTTAATTCCCAGCAAGGACACGATAAAACTATGGCGTTTGGTCTGGGTCAGAACGCCATGCCGAGCGTCGATCAGAATGATTGCTAGGTCTGCTGTCGAGGCTCCTGTCGCCATATTCCGAGTGTATTGTTCGTGCCCGGGAGTATCGGCAATAATGAATTTTCTCTTTTGAGTTGAGAAGTATCGATAGGCAACATCGATAGTAATTCCCTGCTCGCGCTCAGCTTTCAGGCCGTCGGTCAGTAGTGCCGGGTCGAAATCGCCGCCGGTTGTACCATGGACTGCACTATCCTTCTTAAGCTTTGCCAGGTGATCTTCGTAGATCATTTTGGAATCATAAAGCAATCGCCCAATCAGCGTACTTTTGCCGTCGTCCACACTACCACAGGTAATGAAACGCAACAGCTCCTTACGCTCGTGTTGCTCAAGGTAGGCATTAATATCGGTTGCAATAAGATCTGATTGATGACTCATAGTGATTCCGGTTTAGAAATAACCTTCCTTCTTCTTGTCTTCCATACTTCCTTCTTCGTCGTTGTCGATGACGCGTCCCTGACGTTCTGATGTCGTGGCTAAGAGCATTTCCTGAATGATTTCAGGTAGCGTTTTAGCACTCGACTCCACGGCACCCGTGAGCGGATAACAGCCTAAGGTTCGAAAGCGAACTTCCTTCATCATCGGAGTTTCGCCTTCTTTTAATTGCAATCGGTCATCGTCGACAAGAATCAGAATACCGTCGCGTTCCACAACTGGACGCACATCGGCGAAATACAGGGGAACGATCGGAATGTTTTCTAGGTGAATGTACTGCCAAATATCCAACTCTGTCCAATTGGAAAGAGGAAAGACTCGGATACTCTCACCTTTATTGACTCGTGTGTTATATAGATTCCATAACTCCGGACGTTGATTTTTAGGATCCCAGCGATGGAATTCATCTCGGAATGAGAAAACTCTTTCCTTGGCCCGGGATTTCTCTTCGTCACGTCTGGCTCCACCAAACGCGGCGTCAAACTTATGCTCGTTCAATGCCTGTTTGAGTCCTTCAGTTTTCATGACAGTTGTATGCTTACCGCTGTTTTTCAAGGGATCGAGTCCCAGTTTCCGGCCTTCCTCATTGATGTGCACCATCACATCAAGACCGAGTTCCTTTCGCGCATATTCTTCACGGAACTGAATCATCTCTCTAAACTTCCAAGTGGTATCCACATGGAGTAATGGAAACGGAGGCTTGGCAGGATAGAAGGCTTTCAGCGCCAAATGCACCATGACTGAGGAGTCTTTTCCAACCGAGTAAAGCATGACAGGATTGTCAAATTCAGCAGCGACTTCGCGAATAATGTGAATGCTCTCGGCTTCAAGTTGCTTTAGGTGCGTTAGGTTATATCCACTCATGGAATTCACTTAATAAATGGTATTCATTTCCGTCAGGAGCCGGTATTTGCTTCTTAATACGGACGAAAACAAGTAAGGTAGGAACTTTTTAGTTTAGGTCAACATTCTAATTTCGTCTACGAGCGATCTCGTTGCCCAGGCACCCAACAAGGGCAGTTTTTGGATCCAGCCGTCAGAATCGATGGTCTGTACGGAATCTATCGATCATGCTGGCTCCAATCTGATTCTGACTTAGCAGTTAGCGTTGCAGCCAGCTTGCCTATCACTGATCGATGCAACGGAATCAGTTAGTCCACATGAGGAGGTTCTTCTTTCATCGCTGACCAAAGCTTCAGAATATAGCTCTCTGACTCAGTCCCGATCATGGGGTAAGAATGAATCTTCCGGAGACTCACATTTTGCATGTAGCCACGATGCCTAGCTTCCTTACGTTCTTCAGGCCAGTTGGGTCCTTTGATTGCCAGAAGCTGCCCAAACAAATGCCAGTGAGGCTGCAGCCAGAGTCCAAGTTTCCACAGGGGCCCTACTGCCCGGCAAACCAACACGTCGTAATTCAATTCTTCTAATAGTTTCTCGACTCGTACATTCATCACCGGCACCGGCAGGCCCAGTTGTTGGACCATGTCGTCTACTGCTGAAGCTTTTTTACCAACTGACTCACACAGTGATACCTGGAGGTCGGGTCGCAAGATCGCCAGAGGAATTCCCGGAACACCACCCCCAGTACCAAAATCCAGGACTTCGACACCAGTGTCAATTTGGTCTGCAAGTTCCAGACTGTCGACAATGTCACGCGATACAAACCGATCGTAATCCGTATGTCGTGTCAGATTCATGCGTTCATTCCATTGCCATAGCAGTTGGCAATAATCACGCAGCATCTCGATTTGATAACTTTCGAGTGTAATCTCGTACTTTTCCAACGCCTCTTCAAGCGTCTTCGATGATTCAGCGGGGCTGACGTCTGTCACCTGGTTTCCAATCGTCTGTAAAACGGACAGGGTAATGAAAGAATTGCATTCCTGAACATATTGTGTGCTTGAAGCGAAAGATTGTATATGAGCTAATCGCCAGGCACATGAAAAAAGGCGTGACCGCTTTACAACAGTCACGCCTTTTGATTATCGGTTGAAGCAGATTACCCGCTCCAAGGTTTTGCTTAACCTTGACCTGCTTGTTTACAAGTCTTGATGATTGCAGCAGCTACCTTGTATGGGTCTGCATTCGAGGCTGGACGACGATCTTCCAATCGGCCCTTCCAACCATCTTCAATAGTACCAACAGGGATACGAATCGAAGCACCACGGTCAGATACACCATAGCTGAATTTGTCGATCGACTGCGTTTCATGTTCACCGGTCAGACGCTGATCATTGTCAGCTCCGTAAACACTGATATGTCGCTCGATATGCTTTCCGAATTCGTCACAAATGGCAGTAAAGACAGCTTCATCGCCTGCGTCACGCATAGGTCCATTGGAGAAGTTTGCGTGCATTCCGGAACCATTCCAGTCAGTAGCACCGAGTGGCTTAGGATGCCAGTCGATAGCATAACCGTATTTTTCGCCGATTCGTTCGAGCAGATAGCGAGCGACCCAAATCTGGTCACCAGCATCAGCTGCACCTTTGGCGAAAATCTGGAATTCCCATTGTCCGGCAGCAACTTCAGCGTTGATCCCTTCTACATTCAGCCCAGCTTCAAGGCAAGCGTCGAGGTGTTCTTCAACACAATCACGACCATAAGCGTTCGAAGCACCTACGGAGCAGTAGTATGGACCTTGTGGACGAGGGAAACCACCTTCTGGGAATCCAGGAGGGCGATTCGTCAATGTGTCCCACAAGAAGTATTCTTGCTCGAAACCGAACCAGTAGTCGTTGTCATCATCTTCGATGGTTGCTCGACCGTTGGAATCGTGAGCTGTTCCATCAGCGTTTAAAACCTCAGTCATAACGAGGTATGCGTCTTTACGCTGAGGATCTGGGTAAATTGCAACTGGTTTCAGCAAGCAGTCAGATGCACCGCCTTCTGCTTGCTCTGTTGAACTACCGTCAAATGACCACATTGGGCATTCTTCCAGCGTTCCACCGAAATCACTTCGGATTTGTGTTTTTGAACGAAGGCTCTGTGTTGGCTTATATCCGTCGAGCCAGATGTATTCAAGTTTGGCCATTTCTAAGTAAACTCCAACAAAAAAATTTCTATACGGTAACCTGACGCTCCGCCTAAAGTGCGTTGGAAAACCGTGATTCTAACTTTACACTGCTTAAGATTTTGGATGCGTTTACGAGCAGTCCAGAACAGCAGTAACTAAAGCAGGAACATAGTCCTTTTTTACACCAAAGAATTGGGACTGTCACCTAGTCCAGCGGGAAGAAATCGCTGATTGTTCAATTAGAGGTTTGGTTAACCTTAACTTGTAACGATGGCAAAGACTAAGGCAACCACCGATTAATTGTCCAACAGACGGTTAACCGATACCACTTTGCGTTCACGCAGGAGATTGATTCCTGCTGCTAGGATGGGGTCCACCTGTTCGACCGGAAGAGTGCCGTCAGCAAGTGGTTTGGCAACCGTAGAGACTTCGATATCGGGATGCACCCCTTTCTGGCTGATCATATGTCCGTCAGGAGAATAAAATCGTGCTGTCGTCAAACGCAACCCGCTATCATAAGATGCGAGCGGGAAAATCCCCTGAACCGAGCCTTTTCCAAAGCTGACCGTTCCAATCACTTTACCTCGCTCATGGTCTTTAATTGCTCCCGCAAAAATCTCTGCGGCACTTGCTGACTTACTATCGATCAACACTGCTAACGGCATATCCCAGGTCCCCAGATCGTGGGCCTGATAATCGACATCTTCATTCACACTGCGACCGCGTGTCGAAACGATGGTTCCCTTCTCGACGAAGAAGTCTGCCACGGCGACAGCACTGTCGACCAATCCACCTGGATTACTTCGTACATCGACTACCAATCGGCGCATTCCCTGGTTATGTAATTGCCAAAGTGCCTCTTCCACATCAGCAGCAGTATTCTTCTGAAAACTTCGAATACGCAAGTAGCCAATGCCCGCCTGAACATCCAGCATCTTGATGTTTTCAACGCTCGGGACAGTCACACGTCGTCGAGTTAACTGCATGCGGCGAACACTTCCGTCGGTAGCAACCACGACAATCTCCACTCTCGAATCGTGAACGCCTTTAAGCATATCAGCCGCTGCAGCAGCTGCGATTTGGGGGATGATCTTACGATCGACTTCGATGATTCGGTCGCCCTTTTGAATACCAGCCTGATTTGCCGGGCCACCTTGAATGACTCGATCAATCAAAAGGCACTTATCCAGAATTCGTAACTCCACTCCCAAACCTACAAAGTTACCGTTGATCTGAGAGAACATATCATCTAATTCTGAGCCCGTTAGATAAGACGAGTAACGGTCAAGCAAGCTGATCGAACCTGCCATCATTTCCAATACCGTGGTTTGTGGGGGTATCCCATACGACTGCTGAGTTTGGCGACTAATGTATTCGGCAGCAAATAGCACGTCGTGATAATTTCGAATTTCTCGCCTTTGCAACCATTGATCAATGCGTTGCTTAAATGCGGCGTCACGCTGAGTATCATCAGTGAGTTTATAAAATGCTTGGAATTGTGTGTTGCTTATGGCGAGCTGCAACTGCCAGACGCCGTTCTTAACAAGACTTTTCCAATTTGGCGTTGTATAGAAGTAAGTGTCAATTTTGGAAAGCACTTCTCGGTAAACAGCTTTGCTGGAAGTTAAGTCCAGCTGATGAACCGAACGCTTATAGCTTGAATCGTTGTATCGCCGATCGATGTCCAGTTGAGCTTTACACAGCTCAACTCGATGCTTGAGTTGCTTGGTGACTTCGGTGGTTTCAGGATGTGATTTCAGAGTGGCTTCATATAGTTTTACCGCGGCTCGCCAATTCCCCTGAGACTCAAGCTCGGCTCCTTCACTTACCACTTCGACAAGCGAGGCAGTATTGGTGAGCGAGGGCTCAATCGACTGAGCGAGGGCTGGAATAGCCCAATGAAGACATAAAGCCAGAACGGCTGCATGCAATAGAATGGTAGCTGTCGTTTCACGACGACGCATACGACCATTCAGTCCGCTAGGCTTCATACAGTTTATCCAATGCTTGATGGGAGTTCGCAACGCTGAGCCATAGAGAACTCAGCACTGCCCTAAGCATAGGACGCCTGGGGGGGAAGGCCTTTTTTCAATGTAAAAAGCAGCGGAATATAAACGGAAGAACCGTCACGACCAGTCTTGAGAATACCACCCAATCCACTTTTGACGGCTATAACGATCAGGCAATTTCAATGACCCTCGATTTGCTTTGCCTCGCGCAAGACAAGACCCCACTGAATACGCTCCAGTGGGGTCTTTTTTTCTGAATGGCAAAGCTGAGTTTTAGTGAATCACTAAACTAACTCGGCAATTGGCTGACGGTGATCAAGCAGATATTGAGGTCGCCCGTTGGGGTCAATCAGCTGCGCTGTCTCACAATTAATTCCCATATTGTGATAAAGCGTGGCGATGACCTCCTGGAAGTGAACCGGACGATCTTTCGCGTACTCAGCATTTTTACTGGACGTCCCAACCGCTTGCCCTAAACGCATTCCGCCACCGGCGAGAAATGCCATGGCTAATCGAGGCCAGTGGTCACGACCGGCTTTACTGTTTACCCGTGGTGTACGACCAAATTCACCCCAAACAATAAGCGTCACATCCTGTTCCAGTCCTCGCTCACTTAAATCTGTAAGCAACGCACTGACACCCATGTCTAATTCGGAAAGACGAGTCTTCAGAGATTTGAAGTTATTGCTGTGAGTGTCCCAGCCACTGGACTGAATCGTGACAACACGCGTTCCAGCTTCCACCAACCGGCGAGCGATCAGTAGGTTGTTGTATTTGCTGCCATAGCGTTTGACCGTATCTGGATCTTCGAGTTTCAAATCGAGTGCATCTGCCACAGAGCCCGATGTCACCAATTCCGCCGCTTGTTGAGTGTAACTATCTAATGCTTCAATCTGACCGGACGAATCAATGTCCCGTCGAATTTGATCGAGCGAACCCAAAAGCTTTCGACGGTCGGTTAATCGTTCTTCGGTGATACTTCGTAATTTCAAATCAGTACCACTTGGTTTATAAGGGCGATACACAGGCCCCAGGTAACCTGGCTCCCCACCCATATAAGAAATATATGGAGGAGCTCCTGATTCAGTTGTCCCCTGCAATCGAGCAATCACACTTCCAAAGTAAGGACGACCACCAACATTGCTCAAGTTCCGTTTGTCATAACCGGTAGAGGTATGAAAGTGACTATGAGAATTCTGCATGCCAACCAAGGATCGGATCACTGCGAATTTATCAGCCATCGTGGAGAGTTGCGGCATATGCTCACAGATATCCATTCCAGGCACGTTGGTATGGATTGGATTAAACTCGCCTCGGAATTCTGTCGGAGCATCTGGCTTGAGGTCAAACATGTCCTGATGAGACGGACCGCCATTTAAATGCAAGTGGATCACTGCTTTATTACTGCTCGAAACTCCGGCATTGGATTCTGCTCGTAGTAATGAAGGTAGGCTCAAGGCCCCCAATCCTCCACCACCAATCTGAAGAAAATCCCGGCGATTCACTCCGTCACAAAATTTGCTCGACTGATTCTTAAAGATTTTAAGCATCTCACCGTATCCTTCTGTAGGCAGTTCCTGATTTTGAGAGCAGTAAAGTGATCTCAAACATTCACACTATTATTATAAACGACACATAGGGTCAAAAATTCAAACAAAATTTGGGTGCATGTTAAACAGGGGGGAGTAACAGTGCAAATCCCCCTTCTTTTAGGGGGATTTGCGGAGGCAGGACCCACATCTACAATTCAACTCGAGAATTAGTCCGAGCCGATTCAGCCTGCCTATAACACAACGTGATGGCATCTCTAGCCAGGTCGCCACCGAGCAGAGAGGAAGGGTTTTGTGATTCTATCGCCGTAATCGCTTCCTGGATTTCCAACACAAACGAATCCACTGGATCACCTGCCCCGAGATCAGGTCGTAATACACCGCCTTCTGAATCAAACACTTTGAGTGGTGACACTTCGGGTTCATCGGCCAGAGCAGCATATGAAAACTGCATTGTCGCCTGTTCAAAATGAGCTTCAAAATTATGCATGAACGTGCGGCCTTGTTGATTCATCACACCGCTATTGGAGGTAACGACCAAATCACTGTCTTCAAATTCGAAGACGGTGCTGCAATATTCCACGATGTCTTCGCGTAGTCGCCCCCGAGTGTTAACCGCTGTAGGCATTCCAAACAGAAATCGGATCAAGTGAGCATCATGAACATGCAAATCAATCAGTGGGCCTCCCACTTTGTCTTCACTCCAGAAATCCTTTCCCAACCATAGTGGATCGGAAATGACTCGGTTAAAGTGCCCGCCCAAGAGCTTTCCAAATTCGCCACTCGCAACAGCATTACGTAAGTAGGCGTATTCTGGAAAAAACGGGAGTACATGAGCTACCATCGCCTGGCGGTTATTAGCTGCCGCCACCGAGACAATGTTCTCGCAATCTTCAGCCGTTAGTGCCATCGGTTTTTCAATTAATACATGCTTACCAGCTTCGAGTGCACGAATTGCAATGTCTGCGTGGATATCCGGAGGCAAGCAAATGTCAATCAAGTCGATCGATTCATCGGCCAGTAAGTCGTCAATTTGCTCGTAACATGACCATTCGGATACGTCGACTTGCTCGCCGGGAGGGCCGAAGTTGCCTTGAATACTAGTCCAGTCACCGTTGCGTTTTGCTTCATTACGCGTGCAAATTGCTCGAATCTGCGCTGTGGGTGTCTTCTGATAGGCAAGGTAATGGATCCATCCCATGAATCCGATCCCGGTGATTCCTACATTAATCATTTGATTGACCTTTCAGGTTGCTAATACTATCCGACGATGTTTGCAAATCGCTCTGCTGCTTCACCCCAATCGTAGGATGGATCCGGAGTGTATATCTCTTCAATAAAACTATTGGTCACTATCTGACGGGCTTCCGCCATCGAATTGACGGCCCCGTTGGCAATGAGCTGCACCAGTAAATTCCCCGTTGCTGTTGCTTCTACTGGACCGGCGATAACCTGTCGCTGACAGGCGTCTGCTGTCATTTGGCAAAGCAATTTGTTTTGAGTGCCACCGCCTACAATGTGAACGGTTTCTATCGGACTGCCGGTTAACGATTCCAGCATTCCCAAAACGGAATGATATTTAAGCGCCAAACTCTCCAGTGCACATCGAATGATTGCCCCAGGAGATTCGGGGATAGACTGACCAGTGTCACTGCAGAAACGATGTATCGCTTCTGGCATCGATTCCGGAATAGCGAATGAGGAGTGATCGGGGTCGATAAACGCAACTAGTGGAGTGCTGGACTCGGCCATTTCAACTAATTGCCCCCAGCTATAATCAGTGCCTGCTTCGAGCCAGGCTTGACGACATTGCTGAACGATCCACAGACCTGTAATGTTCTTCAAGACACGGACGCTGCCTCCAACCCCCCCTTCATTTGTGAAATTCAGGTCGAGACAGCGATCATTAATAATGGGGTCTGTAACTTCAACTCCCATTAATGACCAGGTTCCACTACTGATGTAACACCAGTTGGGCTGATTACTGAGAGGCTGAGTGGTGGGTACAGCCATCACAGCACTGGCAGTGTCATGGGTTCCTGGCAGGACAACTTCGATATCCGAATTTCCAATTTCTTTAGCCACTGCCGGACGCAACTTACCAAGTTTGGTTCCAGGCATGGCGATTTCGCCTAAGATCTTGGAAGGCAGATTGAATTGATCCATCAAACCTGTTGCCCATTGTTTCGTTGCTGGGTTGAGGAGCTGAGTGGTGGTGGCATTGGTAAACTCATTGACCTTTTCGCCAGTCAGTAACCAATTGAATAAGTCCGGAATCATTAACAGAGATTCCGCAAAATCCAGAATCGGTGACTCGCGTCGCTGCAGTGCCAAAAGCTGGAAGAGCGAGTTGATTTGCATAAACTGAAGGCCTGTTTGTGCAAAGATCTCTTCCCGGCTGACACGCTCAAAGCCCCATTCAAGAATGCCTTCGAGTTGAGAGTCTCGATAGTGGAACGGGTTGCTGATCAATTCATCATTTTTTCCTAGCAACCCAAAATCAACACCCCAGGTGTCTAGGCCCAAGCTGACAATCCGCGATCCATATTTCGCCTGAGCCGCCGACACGCCTGTGACAATGTGATCCCATTGTTTCAGCATGTCCCAATACATTCGATCATTGGCAGCCGTGCCACCATTATCAAATCGATAGACTTCTTCTAGTACAACCTTTTGCCCATCAAATTCACCAGCGACGACTCGTCCACTAGAGCCCCCGATATCTACGGCTAAATAAACCTGCTGCATTTCATTCCTCCCAAAAGATCTCTTCCATTCTAATTCAAACGGTGACACCCACTCTATCCCCCTCCCAATCGGTGACACCCACTCGAATTGCCCGCGCGATTGCTAAGATTTTCAGACTTTTTGCCTCCAACCCTTCCGGTGGCAAGCATATTTGAGCATCTGAGTAGGTTTTGATATCCCTCACCACATAGCAGAAAACCTAATTTTTCCAAAATCTCACTGGGCTAGGAATCGAGACTTGGGTTTAGCCTGGATCATATAAAGGTCGATTCACGTCTAAAACAACTAAAATTGTAGAGTGTAGAGGAAAAATCCAGCTTCTCATCGAGTGGGTGGCACCGATTGAAGGAAGAATCGAGTGGGTGTCACCGGATTGGATACTTTGGGTATTGTTTACTTAGTTGATGATGTTTATGATATTTATTCATTCAAATTATAGGAGTAGACTGGCATTGGATATCAAAAATCAGGAACATCTCACAGGCTTTCAGAGAGTCGAGCCGACTGAGACGCTATTGGCTTCCCTTGATGCTGCAAGTCAAAATCTTGAATCAGCTGCGCCGGTAGAAATCCTGCAGTGGGCGGTTGAAAACTACGCCCCAAACTTCGCGATGGCGACAGCATTTGGCCCAGAAGGGATGACCATGATCCACATGCTCTCAACCTTCGCTCCTGAAACTCCCATCTTTAACCTAGAAACGGGTTATCAATTCCAGGAAACACTCGAGCTACGCGAAAAGGTAAAACAACGCTACGGTATCGAAGTCCAATTAGTACGTCCGGAATTGGATGTCGTGGAATACGAACAACTCCACGGCGGCCCCGTCTATAAATCAGACCCCAATAAGTGCTGCTATGACAGAAAGCTGTCATTACTCAAAAAGGTCGCCAATCGACTCCATTGTTGGTCGAGTGCCATTCGGCGAGACCAAAGCCCGGATCGTGCGAAAGCACCGATCGTCGGTTGGGACAAAAAGTTTGGGTTAATTAAAGTCAGCCCACTCGCAAACTGTTCCAAGAAAGACATTTGGAACATGATCCTAGAGTACGATATCCCTTACAACCCACTACATGACCAGGGATACCCCAGTGTCGGGTGTTGGCCCTGTACTCGTCCAATCGGCATTGGTGAAGATGAACGCGCAGGACGTTGGAGTGGCACCGCTAAGACAGAATGTGGCCTTCACTCCATGGAGGATTAGTAATGCATATCTCAGCAAAAACCGAGTACGCGTGTGTTGCGATCCTGGAATTAGCAAGTCGCTTCTCTGACAACGCTCCTGTCCGCATCAAAGACATAGCTGAGCGTCATGGAATCCCTAATCGTTTTTTAGTCCAAATCCTACTGCAACTCAAAGGAGCAGGATTGGTGATCAGCATTCGAGGAGCCTCCGGGGGTTACCGCTTGGCACATTCCCCGAAAGACATCTCACTTGGTCAAGTCATGGCAATCGTTGACGGGCACGCCAACGAGGTCTTCCAAAATTCGGAAAACTCTACCCCTCTGTCCTCTGTATTACTGGCAACCTGGAATCAAATGCTCTCTCAACAGACCTCGCAACTGCATAAAATCTCGATTGCTGATTTGTTAGAGAGGTCACACGGGCAATCTGAAGCAATGTATTACATCTAATTGATTTAGGCGGCTCTAAAGAACAGCCGACTCACCTGTATAGCTTTTGATACCGTTTGACACGTTTTGGCACTCAGCCTTTAGCCACTTGACCGTCCCCGAATCTGGACTTTAAACTATTGGTTAACGGGCATTTAGACGTCGGGAAACACGCATTCGTGTCGCTCTCAGGAGGAATCCTCCGGAGAGTATGTACCGACTAGCTCGCCCCCCCCTTGAAAGTTTGAGACAACGATGACAACCCAGGTACTGGACGTATACGACTCAGATGACCCCCAAAAGGTCATTGAAATTGCTGTAGATACTCTACAAGCAGATCAAGTCGTGGCATTCCCAACGGAAACCGTCTACGGCCTGGGTGCTGCCGTCAATGATATCACAGCAATTGAAAAAATATTTGAAATCAAGGGACGTCTGGAATCTCAAGTCCTCACACTCGCCATTAACGATGCCAGTGCACTAACAGCCTTTGCTCCGGATTCAAGCACCCTGGCGAGACGGCTGGCAAGACGTTGCTGGCCTGGGCCTCTTACAATGGTGGTCGACGCTACCGCTGAAAACAGTTTCGTTCAGTCCCTGCCGGAAGAGGTGTTACCGTATATCGCTCCTCAGGGCTGGGTCGGACTACGGGTCCCCAGTAATGAAGTCTTGCTTACGGTTCTCGACAAACTTCAACAACCAATCGCCCTGACAAGTGCCAACAAGAGTGGCGAAGCCGATGCCACTACGGCTCAAGAAGTTGCTGATCAACTAGGTAGCGAATTAAGCTTAGTCATCGATGGGGGCCCGACAAAAATCGGCACACCTTCAACTGTGATCAAACTCGACAATGACAAAATCACAATACTCCGTGGTGGAGCTCTGGATGATCACAGCCTTGTCGAACTCGCTCAGCCTGAGATCGTGATTATTTGTACCGGGAACACATGCCGCAGCCCCATGGCGGAAGCTTTGCTTAAGAAAAAGTTGGCCGACAAACTAGGCTGTCCGATCGCAGACCTCAACATCCGAGTCCAATCGGCAGGTATTGCTGCAGCTCAAGGATCACCGGCAGCCCTTCAGGCTGTTCAAGTTATGCACGAGCAGGGCCTGGATCTCAACGACCATGAAAGTCAGCAGCTTCATTATCAAACGGCGAGGGATGCCGATTTACTTCTAACCCTTTCAAATTCTCACCGACGAGCTATCATTGGCGAGTGGCCCGAATTTGAAGACAAAACTTTTGCAATCGATCCTGACGGCGGAGACGTCGCTGACCCGTATGGTGCCTCCGTCGACGTATACCACGCGTGTGCTGAACAAATCAGTGGCTTGCTTGATCAGCGTTTGCCTGAAATACTGAGGTTACAACCTCCAGAAAACTTACTGGGAGACAACTAAAACATGCATATCTCGGTTGGAAGCGATCATCGCGGCTATAAAGTAAAAGCCAAAATCATCGAGTTACTTGAAAAGCTTGGACATTCAACAAGTGATGCCGGCACTAACAGCGACGAAAGCGTCGATTATCCGGACATTGCCAACGAAGTTAGCAAACGAGTTTCTGACGGAAATAGTGACCGCGGAATATTAGTCTGTGGTACGGGAATTGGTATGGCTATTGCCGCCAACAAACATAAGGGTGTTCGAGCAGCAACCTGTCATGATACTGTGACTGCAGAAATGAGTCGCCGTCACAACAACCTCAACGTCCTGTGCCTTTCAGCCGACCTATTTGGTGAACGCAGTGTTGAGCAATTGGTCTCCATCTGGCTCGAAACTGAATTTGAAGGTGGACGTCACGAACGACGTCTCGACAAGATTTCGGACACGGAAACCAAATAGCTCGGGGAGCAATTCAACCCTGCCAATCTGGCTAGGTTCTATCAGAATCTAATACATTAGACCAACACTCAAAGCACGGCTTTCAAGTCGTGCTTTTTTTGTTCCCCCGCTCGCAATCACGACGGTCAGGTCGTAACGGTTATCACGCTCAAACGCCTATAAATGTCGGAGATTTACCTTCGTAACGGTCACGACGAATGAGCCTTCAATAAATCTGTGTTTACGATACAAATGAAAGCGATTCATCCTTGTTTAACACTCGCCGCCGATTACGATTCAAAACATAAGCCTACGACAATACAACAGACTCGCATTTATTGCTGTCTGAAAAATAAACCACATCCAAGATCACTCATGAACGACGTTAGATTTCCTAAGAACGAAGTCGATCAACTACTTCTCAATGCTCAGCTTCGAGATGAACTCGAGCCGTACATGGATGAATCTGTGGAACTTGTCGATGCGTCGCAGATGTCAACAGAGGAAGAGAATAAATTCCTCCGAGCCATGTTATGTTGGGAACGCTCGCCGGTGATTCCAATCAGCCAGTGGTTCGAACCTGAGCTACAGCTGCCGCACCCAGATACACTCTCAGATCGCAATCTATCTAAAGTCATGTGGGATGCCGTTGAACGTCTGGCCGAGCAACGAATATTCCTCCAATGCTCCGATCATCTCTCTGACAGACAGCTGTATTGCGTGCTGTTCCGGGACATCCTGCCCGCCACAGAAAAGAAAATTGACCTCCCCGACAACGACCTCATTTGGAAATTGGTCGACTTGGAGTCTGATCCTGAACTTTGGCTAACGTATTACGCCGATGATCATCAACGGTATCAGTGGGAAGTCGAAAATGGTCGCATCCCTCCAGCTCAAGAGGCTCCACCATTCGCTCGCAAACTGCCCGAGCCTTTCTAGAATAAGAGAATTCTAAATTGTAAGTGCCTGTTGTCGAGTCCCCAGGCAAAGCCGATCCCCAGCTGTAGTAGTTGAAGCGACCCTACCCGCTGGAATTTTCTCACTGTTGTCTTATACAATGAGTACTCACCGCCGTTGGGTTTCAGAGAATCACTACTACGCGTCCAAGAAAGCCTCGCTATGTTTAAACAGCTCACCCTTTGTTCCACCTTGGCTGCAGTCACCGCCTTCTCGTGCCTATTGGTTACAGATCCTGTCCAAGGACAGGAACAGATTCAGCAGATCACCCCAAAAAAGATCCCACCTGCTCGACGCTCGTACATGGGGCGTGAAATTGCACAAACCATGCACTACACCGGGGCTCCATGGCTCATTCGAGAAAACCGTGAGAATGAGGAAAGATGTTCCATCATGCTCGGTAATCTTGGAGTAAAAACCGGAATGACGATTTGCGACATGGGATGTGGTAACGGCTTCTACTCTCTGCAACTCGCCAACATGGTCGGCCCAGATGGAACGATTTTAGCCGTGGATGTTCAGCCCCAAATGCTATATCTTCTCCGAGCCAGAATGGAAAAAGAAGCCCTTGAAAACGTCACACCTATTCTGGGGTCCTTTCACAATCCCCACCTCCCCAAGAATACCATCGACTTGATTTTAATGGTCGACGTCTACCATGAGCTCTCGCATCCCGAGGTTATGTTGAAGTACATGCGAGATAGTCTGAAAGAAGATGGGCAAATTGTACTGCTCGAGTACCGCGAAGAAGATCCAAAAGTCCCAATCAAACCCTTGCATAAGATGAGCAAGAAACAGATCCTCAAGGAATATCAATCCAACGGTTTCAAGCTCACCAAGGAGTTTGACAAGCTACCATGGCAACACATGATGTTTTTTGGAAAAGATCCTGAGTGGGAAGAAAAGTCCTCCAAGTCCTCCAATTAGGACTCTTTTAAATCTCCCAAAGAAGCACTAACGAATAGGTAAAGTCGTTAGGGCGATTATCACCAGGCGTACTATCGTAGCGATCAAGTGCAGCGAGTTTAAGGCTCCAGCCGTGTTGCTCGTCGAGTATGATTCTCCAAGACGCTTCTGCTTCGATGCGAAATTCGGTGAAGTTGGACCAATCCGGAAAGTAATCCACATCGGCTTTAATCTCCTGGCGAGCCGTAAGCTGTTTCTCAAGTATCAATCCAAAAACGGCTTCCGGAACAATCGCATCATCCGGAGCTCCAATTTCCTGAGACATCCCTGCCCCAAATCTCCAACTCAATTGAATGGTTTCAGTGTCAACAAATAGTTTTTGCAAACCACCATTTGCAGTGAGTCGTAAATCGAACGGCCTGAATTGATCGTACTCTAAACCCAACTCCGCGAACCAACTTAGATCACTTCCTTCGCGTAACCAATGATGCCCGACGTCAAACAGAGTGTGATGTTTATTGACCACGCCTCCTGCCTTGGAACGCACATAATCCAAATCAATTTCCAGTAGGCCTTTTCTGGTATCCCGTTCTAATTCCACACTTGCAAATAGTTGTGACGTATCGGTATTCCCTGTCGTACCGTTGCCCCCAAATTCCATCGTGCCGTCCCAGACAGTTTTATCGATACGAATCGTCGGCACCCAAAATCCAATATTGTCGCTAACAACATCCACTTCTTCTTCAGGAAACGGACGTCGGTGTTCTCCAGGTTTCAATCTTGCAACACTTGGACCAATGTTCTCAATCGCACGTCTCCAGTCTGGCGAGAAGATAGCTTCACGCCCCTGAGGGTGCAACAGAATTGGTTGCTGCGCGGACAACTGCCCTGCTGCCCATTCGCAGATGGACAGTAGGATAGCTAGCAATACCAAACAGACACGCAAAGCGAATTCCTTCGTCTCAACAATGACACCGTCTTAAAGACATACAACGGTGAAAACCAATGGAACCTTGTACTAAATCCACGGTGACAACTCAAGACACATCCTACGTTGGGCGGCCACTAAGCCGAGCCACGAATTGACTCTTGCCCAGGAACTCTCTCTACAGTGTGTTTAAGACGTACGTAATTGAGAGTAGAGATCAGCAATTCGGCGAGTCAGCAAACCAGGTGTACCATTACCGATTTGGTTTCCGTCCACCTTAATCACTGGTACGATTTCCGCTGCACTACCGGTCAAGAACACCTCTTCCGCAGCATAAACATCCTCCAGCGTCATCGTCGTTTCAACAACTTCGACACCGTCTTCCGCAGCCAATTCCATAACCGCCCCGCGAGTGATACCTTCTAAGACGCCAGCTTCTACCGGTGGAGTCAATAAACGACCATCCTGGACGATAAAGATGTTATCCCCAGTACATTCAGCCACTTCTCCCTGATGGTTCAGCATCAGAGTCTCCACGCAGCCAGCAGCAAGGCCTTCGATTTTGGCCAGAATATTGTTGAGATAATTGAGTGACTTAATTCTGGGGTCCAAGGCTCCCGGATGGTTTCGGATAGTCTTGGCGGTAATAATCTCCAGACCGTTTTGATAAAACTCATCCGGATAGAGTGTGATCAAGTCGGTAATAATAATGATATTCGGCGTCGGACATTTATTAGGGTCTAATCCCAATGTCCCTTCTCCCCGTGACACCACCAAACGAATGTACCCATCTTCAATTTCATTCGCAGCCAGCGTCGCGTTTACTGAATCCGCCATCTGTTCTTTCGACATAGGAATTTCCAACTGAATCTTCTCAGCGGATTCCCATAACCGATCCAGGTGTTCTTTCATACGAAAGACGGAACCACCATAGCTACGCATACCTTCAAAGACACCGTCTCCGTAAAGGAAACCATGATCATAAACACTTACTTTGGCATCTTCTTTGTTGTAAAGCGTACCGTTAATGAAAACTTTCAGAGCCATAATTTAACTACAGAAGGAAGAGAGATTTTCAAAATCCAACGCCACACGCAGTGTGGCCAAGACATTATTTTAGACGGCGAAACCGAGCTTGAGTACCAGTTAGCTAGGCTTAACTCTGAAACGACACCGATTCGACGCGTCCTTCAGCCAGCCGGACGGTTCGATCTGCCTGAGCCGCAATAGAAAGATCGTGCGTCACCATCACAATGGTGACATCGTAGGCCGAATTGAGCTCATGAATGATCTCCATGATTTCTTCCCCAGCCGCTCTATCTAGATTCCCTGTCGGCTCGTCTGCGAGCAATAATCGTGGGTTGGCCATTAGGGAACGAGCGATTGCCACTCGTTGCATCTCGCCACCTGACATCTCACGTGGTCGATGTTTCAAACGATGGCTTAGCCCCACCAAATCGAGTAATTCTTTTGCGCGTTTGCGAAATTTGCGACGCTGCAACATATAGGACATAAATCCATGGTGAATCATTACAGGCATCAGCACGTTTTCTAACGCCGTTAATTCGGGCAGCAAGTGATAAAACTGGAAGATCATCCCAATATATCGATTGCGAAGAATATCACGTGACGCAGCCGGAAGATTATCGATACGATTATCTTCGAAGTATATTTCACCGTCGTCAGGTTTATCTAACGTCGCCAACAAATGCAGGAATGTACTCTTACCTGATCCACTTGCGCCAACAATGGCTTGAAACTCACCTTCCAGAACTTCAATGTCGACTCCATTTAAAACGGGAACCTCGACTTTACCTTTGCGATAGCTTTTCGTTACGCCGGTCGCCTTCAACACCACCGGTGACTTTAATAGCCGTGGATGAAGCTGGTTCTTCTGATCTGTCGAGGATACAGCCTGATGCTCGATAGCAAGTTCATAGGCACTACTCATATCGAAGCGCCTCCACAGGATGTAACTTGGCTGCTTTGCGAGCAGGAAGGATACTAGCAATCACCGCAATTGCAATCGCACCGATCACCACCCAGACACAAGTCAGAGGATTCACAATCACAGGAATCTGATTGAAGTAGTATACGGTCGGATCAAACACTTCCTGACCAGTCACTTGTTCAATCCAACCGGCGATCGTATTGATGTGATCCACGAACAGTAACCCCAGCACTAAACCGACACCGGATCCAACCGTCCCCAGAGACAGGCCGTAGCCTAAAAAGATACTCATGACACCGCTGCTCGGAGCTCCCAAACTTTTTAAGATTCCAACATCTCTCGTCTTTTCAACAACGATCATGAAGAAGGTCGCGAGAATACCGAAACCAGCCACGGCAATAATCAAGAACAACAGAATATTCAAAATGGTTGTCTCTAATTGCACGGCCGCCAAGAGCGGTCCTTGCATATCCCGCCAAGTCTGTATTTGATAGCCAAATTGCTGAATGGGAAAACGAGCCTGAAGCTTATCACGGACCGCATTCAGATCCGCTCCTTCCTTCAGCTTAAGCTGAATAGTCGAGACACTTTTAACGCCCGACTGCACATCAACCATGCCTCGCAAGTCTTGCAGCTTTGCCAGTGGTACAAACGCAAACGAAGAATCATATTCACTCATCTCGCTCTCATAGAGGTCCACAATCGTAAAGCTATCACTAACCGCTTTGGGAGGTTGCCCAGTATTGGGGAATGTCACCTTCACATCATCACCGGGAAGAGCGAAGTAGTAGTCCATCACTTCACCATCTGCGTCCCGCCCACGCACACTACAAATTGAAATCCCCAAGACGATTCCTGTGTGTTGTTCACTGGATGGATCAAAGACGATTTCGGGTTCATTCGAACTTTGGAATGGTACGCCAGGAACATCGAGATCGCCGGTACTGCCGGGAGCCCCTGAGATCTGACCGTCTAAGCCAGCGATCGTCGCACCTTGCCCCTCGACACCACTATCATCAATCAGCGGGAAAGGTGAAGACGGGATGTCAGCCGCGTCGATGCCTTCACTATCAGATGGAGCCTCGACTGCATTTTGCTCCCATTCCGCTGAGACTCGTCGACGAGCCCACCCAGACACTGGAAAGCGATCTTTCTTTCCTCGACCATAATCATTCTCTTTGAGCAGAAAATCTAGTTGTTCTCGATTGTCGGGGTGTAAGAGATATTCTGAAAAATCTGACACACCTGAATACGTCTGGTGATCAATCCCGATTAACGTAATGGGCTGTGTAATCCACTGCCCCTGGATATTATCACGAAAATTGATCATCGCAGGAATCTGAATAGCTGCCGTCATCGCTTCAATGTCGTCACCAGCAAGCTGATGAATTTCATCCATATGCCACTCAGGGTCAGGGAGCCCATTGAGGTCGTGACTACGAATCACAATATCAGACAAGATACCGTGCAGACGTTTATGCATCTCGTCGCTGAAGCCGGCCATGACACTGTTGACTACGATTAACGTAGCAACACCCAGCGTCACACTGACAATCGAAGCAAGCGCAATATAGCGGCTCTTCAGATATCGCCATGAAAGTAAAAGTTTATACACTGCCAATCCTTCGGCTTTGGTATGTCAGTCCACTGTCCTCTCGCCCTTATCACGTTTACTCCTTAAACGCCGGACGGGTTGAGGTTCGAAACTACCGGACTATTCTATTATTCTGGACGCAATAAGGGAAAGAGTATTACGTCTCTAATTGTCTGTGAGTTAGTCAATAACATCACTAATCGGTCGATTCCGATCCCTAAACCACCAGCCGGTGGCATCCCATAACGCAATGCGCGAATGAAGTCGTTGTCCATCTTGGCCATGGAATCTTCTTCGGAAAGGCCATCCAACTGTGTTTTGAATAGCTGTTCCTGCAAATCAGGGTCATTTAATTCGGTGTAAGCATTGGCGATTTCCATCCCTCGGACAAACAATTCAAATCGTTCGGCAATTTCAGGATTATCTTTTTTCCGTTTCGTTAACGGGCAAATGCTGGCCGGATAATCGATCACAAAGACGGGCCCTTCTAATGCATCCTCTACTTTTTCCTCAAACACTTCATTCTTAATCACGTCGGGATGTCTACCTTCTGTATCAATCCCAATGCCACTAGCATAACTGGCAACGGCCGCTGCATCGGACGGATCCACGCCCGTATGCTTTTGAAATAACTCGTCATAGGTCGCTCGCTGAAACGGAGGCGTGAAATCAATTTCATGTTCACCAAACGGCAAAACATACTGACCACCAATCGCATCGATCGCATCCACGATAATTTTTTCTGTCAGGTCCATCATTGAGCGATAATCGCCAAAGGCCTGATAGACTTCCAGCATTGTGAATTCAGGATTATGCCGTGGACTGATCCCCTCATTTCGATAGACTCGGCCCAGTTCATAGACTCGTTCCAGTCCACCAACCAGTAGTCGCTTAAGATGTAATTCCAAAGCGATTCGCATGTAGAGTTCCAAATCAAGAGCGTTATGGTGCGTGACGAACGGCCGAGCCGCCGCACCACCAGCGATCGAATGAAGCGTAGGGCCTTCGATTTCGGCAAAATTTTCATCGGCCAGAGAATTGCGAACCGACTGCACGATCTTAGTTCGATTTAGAAAACGCTGCTGCACTCCCTCGTTATATGCCAAGTCCACATATCTTCGTCGTTGACGCAGCTCCGGGTCAGTCATGCCGAGATGTTTTGCTGGAGGTGGTTCAATGGACTTGGTTAGGAAGTGCAACTTCTCGGCAAAGATGGTGAGTTCACCTGTGTTTGTAACCCCCAGCCGGCCATCAATTCCGATGATATCCCCCAGATCAAAAAGTCCTGCCAATTCAAAATCAGCTTCGCCTACCTGCTTTTTGCCGATGAACAACTGCAGTCGACCACTCCAGTCCTGAATATCGATAAAGCAGAGCTTACCTTTGTCGCGTTTAAGCATAATCCGCCCAGCGGCTCTTACTTGAGGCCCAATCTCCGATCCAGGCCCTTGCTCTGCTCGCCACTCTCGCATATTCACTCGTTGCTCGGGATCAACATCAAGCTCAGGCAGATCGACTAGCGTGCCATCTTCCTTTTGATACTGAACTTCACCAACTCGCGCACGAATTTCGCTGATTAGCAAGCGATCGTCGAAGCGACTCCCCCAAGGATCCAGTCCCAACTCTTCAATCTTACGCATCTTTTCCCGACGACTAGCCACATGCATCTGCTGCTCTTCTGCGGAGTCTACATTGTTTTCCGGGTTGTCTGCTGGTGTTTCGCTCATGCGAGATCCTTGGCCTTTATTTCAAGCATTGCTCTGAGTTTCAAGCTCATTATTTTATGGCAACAGAGGTCTTCTGTAATCCCCAATTTAACTACCGGTGATATTTGCTCACCTTTGTTTTCACACCGGGAATGAGACGACAAGCATTTTCGTAATAAATCTGCTTGAGAACTCTATCTGGCAATCCTAAACCGTAGATTCTCCAGAGTCCCTGCGGAGGAAACTCCTTCTCCGAATAGGGAAAGTACTCATCATATGTTTCGAGAAATCTCCAGTAGTAAGTAATACGTAATTCAGGCCAAGGGCCATCGGTACCGAAGAGAATTCGGTCTGCATATTTTATAAAGAACGCACGTGCCGTGTATGGTTGTCGCCCCAATTCCCCAATTCTGGAAGCCAATTCCACCACCAAATTAGGATACTTCTCGAGCCACGAGGCGACCGTTGCCAGGTCCTCGGAAGAATTTGCCATATGAGCTCCAATAAATGTGGTCTTGGGATGGCGTTGAATCACTCGATTGCGGTCTGCCAGCAAAGATTCACGGCTGGGGAACTTATCCGGCGGAAAACTCCACTCCGGATGCCGAAACAGCTCTTCCCAACGTTCATTTGTTTCATCAATGGGTTGAAAGAAAGCAATTGGATCTGCTGTATGGATAATCACTGGAATCCCAAGTTGCCCACAAGTTCGCCAGATTGGATCCCAGCGAACATCATCAATTTTCATAAGCGAACCATCTGGGTTTTGATAACTGAGCCCGAATTGCTTGAACAATTTGAGTCCACTAACGCCATGCTCTACCGCCAGTTGAAGTTGTCTCGCCGTCTTTTCACCAAATCCCGGCTGATGGCATGCCCAGGTAGCAGGATCCTCTGCATCACCATCTCCTTGCCAATCGACATTAGCGAATACTACAAATCGGTCTGGGTATTTCTTTCCAAGATATTCAAGATGGCCATCGAGCGTATCGCCAAGTTTTCCATCCAAACTACAGCAGACGGCAATATTATGTTGATCCATCAGCTGTACATAATCATCCAGCTTCCCTAAATCATGCTTAAGCCGATAACGGAAATGAGTATGTACATCTACGACAGGAAAGCGAGCCTGCTGGAGCAATGTTTGTTCCACCTTCAACGTTGGACGCGGACGGAAATTCCCCAGAGCAAGATTACGTCCTTCCCGCCCATCCAGCTGAACATCCTGGGCAGACAGAAATCCTGTAGCTACAAAAATGATCATCCAGGCGGCATATGTCATTGCCAACCAATTAGCAAAATGAATCCCCTCGTTTCTCCGTAGAAACATATGTACTTGCCTTTCCATTGCAAAAACTTCTCGTTCATCTCGATACGAAGTAAAATGAAGTCTTACTTATTATGCCCGAATTCTCTCGCAACTGTAATTCACCTAATGAAACCGGATCCTACTCAACGGCAAACCGATGCCGATCAAAAACGCTCGCAGCAGCTGAGCATGCAGCCAACCAAAAGTCCGGCAGTATTGCCTGGCTATGAGCTGATACGCCGCTTAGGTTCCGGTGCTTATGGTGAAGTATGGGTCGGGCTTGATAAGAACACCAATCGTCAGGTCGCTGTTAAGTTCTTTGACCACCAATCTGGTGTGGACTGGCAACTATTGGACAAAGAAGTTGAGAAACTTGTCTCGTTAGCTACAGCCAGGCATGTCGTCCAGCTTCTGGAAGTCGGTTGGAATGAAGAGCCTCCCTATTATGTGATGGAATATCTGGAGCAAGGTTCGCTAGATGCCTATATCGAATCTCAAAAATCTATCGAACTTGAAAAGTGCCTACAGTTGTTTGAGGATATCGCAACGGGTATGGTGCATGCCCATCATAAAGGAATCCTTCACTGCGATCTGAAACCGGCTAACATCCTGCTGGACGAAGAGGGTAATCCCCGTCTGGCGGATTTTGGACAATCCCGCCTCAGCACAGACCAGTCTCCAGCGTTGGGCACTCTGTTCTATATGGCACCCGAACAAGCAGACTTAAAAGCGGTTCCTGATGCGCGATGGGACGTTTACGGCCTTGGGGCAATCCTGCATACACTCCTCGAAGGACACCCACCCTACCGTAACGAGCAACGAATTCAACGCATCGACAATGCCGGAAACCTGGAGCAACGTCTTGCGGCCTATCAACAGGCCCTTACAGATGCCCCTGAACCCGTCAGCCAAATGCAACGCTCGTTGGACCCTGCCTTGCAAACCATTCTGCGAAAGAGCCTTGCAACCAACCCTAATAACCGTTACCACTCGGTCTCTGAAATTCTCGGCGCGTTGCAGCAACGTAAACTAGCCCGAGCCCGACGTCCTCTGAATATCCTGGGTTTACTCGGACCTCTACTGCTCTTGATTATCATGGTGGTGTTCAGCGGAGTTTGGTATCAGCAAGCGGTAGAAGATGCGGAACAAGCTGTTCGAGAACGAGTCTACGAAAGTAACTCGTGGGTTTCTCGTCACGTGGCATTGTCTGTTGAAGAAGAATTACGAAACTATTATCAAATCATTGCATTCGAAGCTTCGCAGCAAGATCTTCAGACGCACTTAAGGACCGTGCTGAATTCCGAAACTCTAAAGTCCATTCAAGCCGATCGCCAGCCATTCCAAACGATTACCGAGCAACAAAAGGCATTCGTGGAAGAAGATAGTCGACTCGACTTTGACGATTATCTCGAACAACGATTAAGCGTGTACTTAGACCGAGTCAAGTCAGATGAATCCAACCCAAAACTGGCAAGTTTATTTGTCATTAGTGCCACAGGAGATATGCTATCGATTGCCTATGACGAACCGGTTCAATCTCAGTCCGTAGGGCGAAACTACTCTTTCCGAACCTATTACCATGGCCAGAGCGAAGACCTCGCCCGTGATTCTTCCCCGGAGACACTCACACCGGTTGACCACACCCATCTCTCGGCTGCTTTCCAAAGTACCACGACCAACCGGTGGAAGATCGCCATTTCCACTCCAATTTATGCGGACGACGACTCCACTGAACTGCTTGGTGTCATCGCATTAACACTCAATCTCGGAGATTTTTCCTACTTACGAAGTGAGCAAATAGAAAATCAATTCGCTGTATTTATCGATGGGCGTACAACCAAACACAACGATCAGGTGCAAATCCAGGGGACGATACTTCAACATCCGATCATGGATGAAATTAACAACCCAACCATCGACCCATTTCGAATAGATGGAAGCCAGCTGCAACAGTTGTTGCTTGGGCAACAACAACTATACGTAGACCCCGTGGGCCAATCCTCTGAGCACGCCGAATATCAAAAGTACGACGGTAAGTGGATTGCCGTGATTGAAAGGGTGCGATTGCCCGGCAGATCAGCCAGCGATACCGGGGCTCCCATCGAATCGGAAGTTAATCGAAAGCAGAGTGAGTTATTAATACTGATTCAGGAAAGCTACGAAGATGCGACAACTCCAATTCGTGAGCTCGGCTCCAAGCTAATCATGGAGGGTATTCTTACCGTCACGCTGTTATTGGTAGTGGTCGGAGCATTGTGGCTTATCGTCCTGAAACGATTTACCTCATCACATCACTTACAACCAAAATGATCCTACATTACGCCAACAAGTCGTGCATTACGCCAACAAGTCGTGGATAACATGTCCATGGACATCGGTTAATCGGCGTTCGATCCCATTGTGATAAAACGAAAGCCGTTTGTGATGCAGGCCAAGCATGTGCAGAATGGTGGCATGAAAGTCATAGACTGTAGAGACATTCTCAACGGCCCGATAACCAAATTCATCCGTAGCACCGTATTCAAACGGGGCTTTGACTCCGGCTCCCATCATCCAGGCGGTGAAGCCTGAAGGATTATGATCTCGTCCACTCGCGCCAGCCTGAAACGTCGGCATTCTGCCAAACTCCGTCGTCCATACAATCAATGTATCTTCGAGCAGGCCACGTTGTTTCATATCCTTTAATAGACCTGCCACTGGCTGATCCAGAATCGGGCCATGAACACTGTATTGGTTTTTTAGCTGTTTGTGTCCATCCCAGTTGCTCGTTCCTTCTCCTCCGGTTTGATAGGAGCCGTTAAACAACTGGACAAACCGCACACCCTTTTCCATCAACCTACGAGCAAGAATGCAATTTCTAGCGAAGGACGCTTTGAGTGTATTTTGAGTGTCATCTGCACCATAGAGTCTCAAAATATGCTCGGGCTCGGTCGACATATCACTCACTTCGGGGACTGAAAGCTGCATCTTGGCAGCTAATTCATAGCTGGAAATCCGAGCGGCAAGCTGAGTATCTTCCGGGAATCGTTCTAGGTGTCGCTGATTGAGCCGTCTGAGGAAACCACGTGTCGCTTTATCTGCATCCGCCGTAATCCCACTTGGTGGGACTAAATTTTCAATGGGCTTCGAGGCATTAAAATCGGTACCTTGAAAAGCTGCTGGCAGGAAACCGGCTCCCCAATTATTTACACTCGACTGAGGCGTACCTCGCGGATCTGAGATTGCTACAAATGCCGGCAAGTCGTCGACTTCACTACCTAACGCGTAGGTTGCCCAGGCTCCGATACTGGGGAACCCGTCGAGGGTAAAGCCAGTCGACATATAGTTCTCGCCTGGCCCATGCGTATTCGTCTTACTGGTAAGCGAATGGATGAACGCCATATCGTCGGCGTGCTCACCAATATGATCAACCAAAGTCGAAATCATTTTGCCGGACTCACCGCGTGGCTTAAACTCCCACGGACTGCGTGTTAGGTTGCCCTGTTTCCCCTGAAAGGTGATCAAATCTGAACCGCCCGGCATCGGTTGACCATTTCGCTTAATCAACTCGGGCTTGTAATCGAACGTATCCAGATGCGAACACGCACCTGAACAAAAAATCATCAGGACCTTTTTGGCTTTAGGCGTAAAGTGGGGATCCCGTCTGGCATTAGGATTGGCGGCCTGAATGCCAGGTCGAATCGGACTTCCCTCGTCCGCGACCGATTCAACCGGCTCAGTAGCCATAATGCCCTGCTGACCCAACAACCCTGCTAATGCAACAGAACTCAATCCAAACGCCATATTCCCTAGGGAAGCGCGGCGACTCAACAAATGACGACCTACCAAAGAGCGGGGATCTACAATACTCATCGCTGATACCTATGAAACTTAATTTTTTGTTCTAGTGGACGAACACAAACTCATTCGCATTAAAAATAGCTCGGCAGAACTGCACCAAGCCTTCTTCCTTTACGAACTCAGCTGCTTCGTCAATCTCGATTTCGTCTGGAATTCTTCCAAATGCCCGATGCAATACCTGACGCACCTGGGCGGCGACGTCATCGGAAAACTCCTCCTCCAACTGCTCGGCAAGGATTTCACATTGCTGCAAAACGAATGTTGAATTGAACAAATTCAAAGCTTGCAGCGGCGTTGTGGAACGACTTCTTTTATCTACGACCTGACTAGCATCGGGACAATCGAAGACACCGAAAACCGCATCTTTCTCTTGACGCACCTTTGTCATGTAAACCATTCGTCTCCAATGCTGTGGCCCAAATTCTTTTATCGGGAAGTAGTGCCGAACATTTTCAGCCTGAACTTCAAAACCGGGGAAACCTGTCCCCCCCATCCGTGTGTCCAATGAGCCACTCACCTGAAGAATGCTGTCACGAATGACTTCTGCTTCTAAACGTCGCGGCGGGAATCTCCACAAATAACGAGCGCTCGCATCGACCGCCACAGCTTCTTTTCTGGGCTGGCTGGATTGTTGATAGGTCGCTGACTCCATGATTAGCCGATGAATATGCTTTAAGCTCCAATCGTGGTCGATCAATTCTGAAGCCAGGAAGTCTAACAATTCAGGATGAGTAGGCAAGGTTCCGGCACGCCCTAAATCACTGGGTGTATCCACTATGCCCGTCCCAAAGTGGAATTGCCATAGACGGTTGACAATCACTCGTGCTGTCAGTGGGTTATCTGGGCTGGCAACCCAGTTGGCAAATGCCGAACGGCGTTGACCATCGGTTGACTCTTGAGTGAGCCCGAGTGTCCCAAATACTTCCAATGCATCCGGTCCCACTGCTTCACGAGGAGCATTAAAGTCTCCTCGATAGAGTCGATAAATCACTTCCGGTGAAGTAAATGTCCCCGCATAAACGACTGTCCGTGAATTGAGCTTCGACAATTCAGCTTTGTACGCCTGTAGCTGAAGCAACTTCTGCTCAGCTAATTCACGCTCTGAGGCGGGCACGCCATCGAAGCGATATTGCAGCGCAATCTTCACTGGGGATTGAAACGGCACACGGTCATCACTCGAAGCGACCACCTGCCACTGCTGACCATCAAGCGAAATTTCAAAACGATAGCCCGTTGCCACCCGGTCGGTATACTTCCCTTGGCGATCACGAGACCATTCAATACTGGTTATGAGACTGGGTTCCGGCAATTCAATTTGTGCCCATCCCTTCCCAGACTCATTCGATATCCAACTATTGGAGTTACCAAACACACCGTCATTTAGATGTTTAATTTGATGAATCGGATAACCGGGCAAGTTACTTGATGCAGTGGCAATAGCGCCCTTCGAAACCAAACCGACATTTTCTTCTCCAGCGAAGATAGACAATTCATCTAGACAGGGCTCAGAGGATGTCGCGGCAGAAATCGTCATACGAACATAACGAGCCTGAACTGGTTTGAAGACTTCTCTATTGAATGCTGCGGTCACCGCACTGCGAAGATTCGGTCTCTGCCGAGAAGTTTTGTCCCCTTTGGTCGCCGGCTCAAGCAATAAAACATCAGTCGTAATGGCCTTGCCTGACGTTTTGCGGCGCAGGATGACTGTCGCGGCTGGCGTAAGATCATGAACTCCCGCATCAAAAACACCGCTCCATAACGGAACTTTTTTTTGCGGTGTCGAACCATCAGCAAAATTCAACTGGTTGACCTCAGCGAGCAGAGTTTGATCTTCACGAGTTGTTACGTCGCCATCTCGATCCAAGACGTACTGCACATCCGTAGCATGGCTTTGCGGACCAGCTCCCCATGACAACCAGATACGATAGGTTCCACGTGCCAACAAGTGATACTGCCCTAAATCTGAAGGGCCTTGTTGGTCCCACCAGAAGTAAGAGCCACCACTGATATTTGGCAAACGCGAGGAGTCTCCGGCATCGCTACTTTGTCCCTGCCCTGTACCAGAAACGTTCTTTCCCAGAGCTCGTTTCGGTTGAAGTTCTTCGAAACCGCGCACTCCAGTTTGACCTGCCATCGATTCGTCAATCTGAATAAGACTTCCCTGTGGTACATCCACGTAATGAAGTAACTCGGTTTCCAGCTTTCGTATCTGAGCATCCACAAAAGCCTCTCGTTCCAAATGATCAGGCGATGGTGACAGAGGTCGGTTTCCATGTCTAACCCCTGCAAAAACAGCCTGCATGGCATAGTAATCGCGTTGTGTTATGGCATCAAATTTGTGATTGTGACATCGAGCACATCCGATCGTAAGCCCCAAAAACGTCGTACCCGTCGCGTTGATATAGTCTGCCAACTCGTCCTGACGCTGCATTTTAGTGAGGTTGGGATCCGAGCTCTTCACCAGATCGTTTGGGCCGGCAACTAAAAAACCGGTCCCAATACCATCCCCTATTTGATCTCCGGCAATCTGCTCCTTGACAAACACATCGTATGGTTTGTCCTGATTAAAAGCAGCAATGACGTAATCCCGATAATGAAAGGCATTGGGACGTTCTCGATTGACTTCATACCCTGTCGTTTCACCAAAGCGGACCAAATCCAACCAGTGGGAAGCCCAACGCTCACCAAAATGAGGACTCTCAAGAATCTCATCTACTAATTCTGAGTAGGAGCCTGGCGTCGAAAATCGCTTCATCTGTTGGGCTGTCGGAGGTAGCCCATGATTAATAAGTCGTAATCGCCGAAGCAATTCCAATGGCGTCGCGGAATCGGAGGGCTGAATACCTTTCTCCTGCAAGGCTGCCAGAATGTACTTATCAATTGCATTTTGTACCCAGGGAGATTTCAACTGGGGTTCCGCCGGTCGTACGATTTCCTGAAAGGACCAGTGATCTGTTGTCAGCTTGCTTGAATCTGCCTGTCCGGGCCATTCCACTCCCTGATCAATCCACGTGCGAAGAATGCTCACCTCAGTATCAGATAAACCTTTTCCTTCGGGAGGCATTTTCAGGTCTTTGTGAGTTCCCGCTACGACCTGAATCAGAAAACTGTCGGCTCCTTTACCCTTCAAGATAGCCGGTTCCCCAAGGTCTCCACCCCGCAAGAGTGAAGCCTTTACGTCGACCCGTAGATTACTTTCCTGAACATCGACTCCGTGGCAATCCACACAATGCTTTTCGAAAATGGGAGCCACATCACTGGCATAGTCAATCTTACGATCCAAAACAGGAAGAATGCCTGCCTGCTGTGCAACTAAGTCCTGCAGTGTTACACCTAGTAACAGGATGGAGAGTATCGGAAGAAATTGCATCATATAATTCGATTGCTGGTCATAACATAGAGAATGGTAGAATCACCTCATTGTACAAAGACAAAAGGTCGACAGGCTACCTAGATTTTAACAACATGTAATCTCTAAACTCCAACATACATTCGGGTTAGAATAAAGATGCATAGAGGTTTCGGAGTCCAAAGCATGCCATATTTGATCGCTCAGGGAAGTCAGCCCCAGCATCGCTGGCGTCGACTGGTGCCGGAACGCACTGTGATAAACATCGGCAGATCAACGTCTCGGTGGAAAGTTCCGTGGGATTCGCAAATATCCCGAAATCACATCACGCTGCAATTGGATGGCGAAGTCGCTCGAGTCCAGCGGTATTCAGAGGCAAGTAATCCTGTATTCTACCAGGGACAGGAGGCTGACGAATTTACACTGGATTTGAATCAGCACTTCGTGATCGGTGAAACAAGCTTCACGCTTGCACCGTCTCATTTAGCAGCGACGATTGCTCCCGCTCCTCCAGCAGCCGAGCAAACCTTTCTGTTTTCCGACCTCCATAACATGCCGTTTGAGCAAACCGCTCAACGAATTGAACTGCTGAGCACACTGCCACAGATCATCTCATCGGCGACCGATGATGACGAGTTACTATCCAACCTTTGCGATTGGCTCTTTCAGGGCATTCAAAGAGCCTCGGGTATCGCCATTGTCAGGCAAACCACTCAAGACCTTGATTCCATTGAAGTGATGCATTGGGATTACCGCGGCAAACGAGATACCTATTTCAGTCCCAGCCAGAATTTGATTGATAAAGCGATCGGCAGTCAACTCAGCACGATCCACTTTTGGAATCAAGACACACAGTCCGAGTACACCGAACTACAAGGTATCGACTGGGCATTCTGCATTCCCGTTCAAGGCACAGCCTGCCACGGTTGGGGCCTTTATATTGCCGGCCAGACGGAAGGACAATCCAAATTGGGCAATGGTTCATTGACCCAACTCCAAGTCAAACAGGATATGAAATACGCGGAACTTGCCGCCACAACCTTAAGTCAACTCAGGACGCTCAAAAATCTGGAACGTTCACAGGCGCATTTTCGCCAGTACTTCCCCGACGTCGTGGTGGATTCTCTGATGAGTGGGGCCTCTGAACAAATCCTCTCACCTCGGGAAGTGGATTTGAGTGTGATGTTCTGTGACCTAACCGGATTCACTCATGTCAGTGAAGGTTCAGCCGAAGATCTCATGAAATTGCTAAGCATGACAAGTGAAAGTCTGTCATTGATCACTCAGCAAATTCTTGCCCACGATGGAGTTATTGGCGATTTCCACGGAGATGCTGCGATGGGTTTCTGGGGGTGGCCATTCCCTCACACTCCCAAAGAACACGCAATCCAAGCCTGTACTGCGGCTAGGGATATTCTATCCGACCTAGTCAAGCATGAGTCATTTTCAGCGACGCTTGGTATCGCCTCCGGACGCAGTGTGGCGGGAGAAATCGGATCCAATGATCAGGTGAAAGTTTCCGTCCTTGGCCCTGTCGTCAATCTGGCAGCTAGATTGGAATCCATGAATCGACAGTTTGGCACATCGATTCTGATTGACGCATCGACAGCCAAGCACATTGAAACTGAATTCCAGAAATTGAAAGTAGTCCCCATTGGACTCGTCCGTCCGTTTGGTATGGAACGAGCCGTGGAAGTTTCGACTCTCTTGCCCAAAGCGGATGCTGCAACCATACAAACGCAGCTGGAGCAATATGCGGATGCGTTAAGCGCCGTAGAGGAATCCAGGCTAGAAGAGGCCTGTGAGTTACTTTCAGAGGTCACCGACGGAAAGCATCCCCAGTTAGCTTTCGCTCACGTACTGCTTGGACATGTCGAGTTGCATCTGGCTCTCCCCCGAAAAACAAAAATGGGGCTCCTGAAATCTGAGCCCCATATAATGCACTTAGCTACGAAGTAGAATCGGCTGCTATTCGGTAATCCGAGCCCCTAAGGACTTCAAGGTTTCAACCTGAGCCTTGACTCCGTCTGACAGCGGATTGCCCGCAAGGTAAATTTTCCAGAACGGTGAAAATCGCTTTTGACCTTCGTTATCCGCTTTTGCCATTTCAACCAAAACAGCCAGATCGGTTACTTTATTGTCGTTGATAAACAAATATTTCAGTTCGGTGTAACCTTTGAGTGGAGCTAGGTCAGTAATCTCGTTGCCTCGTAGGTCGAGAGACGAGACCCGCGTCAGGCCAGCAATCTGATCGAGCGAATTGAGTTTGTTGCCACTGAGGTACAGCGACCACAACTTTTTGTGTTCTGCAATCGGTGTTAGATCCGTTAGTTGGTTATTGGCCAGGTAGAGAGACCTGAGTGCAGCCAAGGCTTTCAGAGGAGCAATATCTGTTATTTGGTTTCCAGACAGTTTCAAATACTGCAGGTTCGTTAGTCCGCCGACGGCACTGACATCGGTGATTTGATTGTCCGCCAAATTCAGCGATTGAATTCCCTTTAGATCTTTAATCGACGTAATGTCTGTAATCTCGTTACCCGAGAGTGAAAGCAGTGCAAGCGACCGACACTTATCGAGTCCTGTCAGATCAGTGATCCCTGACGCATTTCCTTCGATGCTGGAGATATTCTCTACGTCCTGCTCGGTCAGAGGCTCTTCATTGTTACGTTTGGCAAAAACATACCGACGTACAACCTTTTCCAGATTTTTGTCTGGAAAGATACTTTGAGCCTGAAGTGCCTGCAGGTTCAGACTTTCCAAGCCAATTGCAATCATAAACAGGAAAAGAAACTTGTAGCTGTTGATCATCAAGAGTGCTCCAGTACTCGTTGTTGAAGTTCCGTGTTGCGTCTGTAAATCCATTACATCAAAAACATGTCGCAATCGCTGACTCTCGATTGATAATTAAGAGACATTAGTCTTGCGAGCCTTTTATATTCTACGAAGCAGGACTTAGGGCAATCAACCATAGGACTGTAAAGAGGGATAAAAAAACGCCTTTCCTTTGGAGCAATTAAGGAAAGGCCTTCTAGTGTATTCTGCAAATGGAAACTAGGTTCTCCGTAAATCGTTAAACACCTTAGAGAACGGCTGCCTTGACGCCAACGTAGCTCAGTCGTGCTTTCATGCAGGCTGCTTTAATCTGTTCTGGACGGGAGACTCCTTTGAGAACAAACACCTGTTTATCTCCATCCACGAATTCCAAGTCACCACAGTCATACCAACGCTGATATGGCTTGGCACTTTTAACTCGAATATCGCTAAACCCGTCGAGTTCCACTTCGCTGTGTACTTCTGCGTGGGAACCACCACAAGCATCTTCAATGATGATGTTTTGAGTGGTAATTCGATATCGCTGTGGTTTCAGCCCAAGCTTATCGGAAATAAAGCCTAACAACGGCAGGCGATTGACTGGCAATACTCGACCGATGTAGAGTCCAGCACAAATTGGGGCACATGCCAACGCAAGTAGGTGACCGACCGAAACGAAACCTACTCCAACACCTTTGAGAGTCTGAAAGAGAGATCCCATGATTTGACCGATCCCTCCCGGAGCTTCCGAGATAGAGGGATAGACGGTCATAACGGTCGTTTCTTCGTCGAATGCAACAACGCCAGCGATTGCCTGATTCATTGTCTGGATCAATCCTATTGAATTCTAAGTAATGTGAGCTTTTATGATAATCGACGGTGGTTTTGATACCAGCCCAAGTAAAGCAAGTTAAGGGCGTGAGCCGCAAAAATCATACTCTTAATTTTAGTGAATATTTTAACGCGATCGTTTCGACATGAAAAGGGAATCAGATCGGGCTCGATTGATCAAGGGCAAGCTGTTTTGGTCCCATGCAGGCTTGAGCACCTAAAACGAGCACGTAGCAAGGGTACCGGGTGGGTTGATTATCCGGACTTGTCGTTACTTGCTCGGAATTTTTTGATTGGTCTGAACTTATGAGTGGTGGAGTCAAGCTGGATTATTGGCTCGATTTTTTTGGATGGCGGCTAGATTGACTTAAAATCTTGGGAAGCCGAGAAG
>Ga0066378_10000015_pt1 | contig 69475 bp, 52 predicted proteins | sample Knorr_S23_td_DCM_FD_70947 | JGI IMG/M metagenome (GOLD analysis project Ga0066378, IMG submission 70947) | Marine microbial communities from Southern Atlantic Ocean transect - Knorr_S23_td_DCM_ad_71m_LV_A | ecosystem: Environmental > Aquatic > Marine > Oceanic | place: Southern Atlantic ocean...
ACATTCCAGTTCGCATTCGCCGTCGCGGCGCAGGAGACGATCCCTGACTGGCCCATGAGCGTGTAGATGTCGTTCCAGGCCTGATAGGTGGACGAGTTGCAGTTGGCTTGATCGATCCCGAACGAGGAGTTCGTGGAGACTACACAGGCGCCTTGGGCGCCGTTGGTGGAGAGCCAGATGTCTTTCTGCGTGAGCGCGTAGTTGTAGGCCGTCAGGACTGTGGAAGTGGACCCCGAAGAGCCTGAGATGGGCATCACGCCGGTCTGCCATGAGACACCCGAGATGCCTACACCGTTGTTGCCGACGGCTCCGACTGTTCCGCAGACGTGCGTGCCGTGGGAGTCGCTGCTGATGTTTCCGTTGTTGCTGTATGCGTTCCAGCCGTTCACATCGTCTACGTAGCCGTTCCCGTCGTCGTCTACGCCGGGAGAGCCGTTCGCCTCAGCCTGGTTGACCCAGATGTTCGCAGCGAGGTCGGTGTGGTTTGTCTGGCAGCCTCCGTCGACTACCGCGCAGACAAAGTCCCGGCTACCGGTGCCGAAGTCCCAAGCGTCGGTGGCGTCGATGTCAGCGTCATTGTTCTGACGAAGCGCCCACTGCTGCCCAAAGCTCGAGTCGTTCGGCGCGGTCTCACGCGTGTTTACGACGTGGTCGGGGGAGGCGTACATCACCTTCTCCATGGCTTCGAGCTCAGCGCGGGCGGAGTCTACGCGTTGGCCCTCTAAGAGCTCGACGAGGAAGAGGTCGAGCTTGGGAACAAGCTCACTGATTACGTAGTAGCGCGGCTCGGAGAGCAGAGCGCGGGCAGCCTCGAGGCTGGTGTCCTCTTGGAAGCGAACGATGACGCGACCCTCGATGACGACCGGACCCACTGTGGTCGGAGGGGGAGTCGGGTCTTGTAAGACGGGCTCCTGTGCCGTGGTGGAGAGGGCGAAGAGGCCTGCTACGAAGATTGAGAGGTAGAGGGGGCGCATGTGGAGTTCGCTTGGATTCTTAAAAGGGGTGAGAGGGGAGCCCTCTAGACGCGGTCAAGCCGTCTGAGGTTCCTCTATTGATTCTTGCAAGAGAGAGCCCATTGCGGGGCCTTTAGCAGCCCCTCATACCGAGCTTTTGCGTTCTACCGCCCTAGGAGGCCCCTAGAGGCATATAGGGACGGTCAGAGCGTTTGTCAGATTAAAGAAAGCGCCGCCGTCAGCAGGGTCTCGGTACCAGAACTGGAAACCCCAGCGGGAGCCAGGGGTCACGAGGCCTGGGCCTCCGCTCATCGGCGCGGCGTTGAAGTCCACGTCTCTGGAGATCTCGCCTTGCGCGTTCGTGAGCGAGGGGGGGTTGAGTCGGTAGACGCCGCCACCTACGCAGCGCAGGCCGTTTCCAAAGGGCACTCGGATCTGATTCGAGCCATAGAAGAAGAGGCCGAACTGGCTACTAGGGAGACCGCTAGCTGTGAGGGTGAGTGCGTTCGCTGCGTAGAGCGTTGACCCGCCCCAGCTGATCTCACCTCGCGACCCGGTTGAGTTCACGAGTCCTTCGCAGAAGTTGAACCCGGCGCAAGCGCGTCCGGCGTAGAGGGTGGCACGCCCTGTTTGATTCGTGCCGGCCCGGCTCGCGCCGACGATGAAGTCCGCCAGGCCGTCGCCATCGACGTCACCGGCATCCTGCACGTTCGCTCCGAGAGCTGCACCTGCCTCAGCGGAGGGTAGGTAGGCGAGCACATCACCGGTCGCGCCAGAGAAGATCGTGGCGGAGCCGCCGTCGGTGCCCGCGTAGTCATCATTGATGGCACCGACGAGGAGGTCTGGGGTGCCGTCTCCATCTACGTCGCCCGCGCCAGAGACACAGTTACCAAATTGGTCGCCTGCAGAGCGGCCTGCGAAGGCGTGAATGAGCGCGCCAGTCGCGCCCGAGTAGACGTAGGCCGCGCCAGAGTAGTCGCCGTTGTCGTCTGCTGCGGAGGCGCCGACGATGACATCGGGGGTGCCGTCGCCGTCCACGTCGCCAGCTCCTCCCACGGAGCAGCCGAGGGCGTCTCCCGGGTCTTCACTGAAGCGGTGGAGCTCTGCGCCCGTCGCTCCGGAGAACACGAAGGCTTGACCTGATTGGACGCCGGCAGAGTCCGACTGCCAGGCGCCGACAGCGACGTCACTGACGCCGTCCCCATCCATGTCGCCGACGTCGTCAACGTAGTAGCCGAATTGGTCACCACTCGCGAGGCCGGTGAGGGTGTACAGGACGCTACCATCAGCTCCCGAGAAGACCGCTGCGTAGCCGGTGCCGTCATCAAGCCACTGCACGGCGCCGACGATCACGTCAGCGTGCCCGTCTGCGTTCACATCACCCACGCCGCTGACGCGGACGCCGAAGAAGTCGTTTACGCCCCCCTCGAACTTGTGGAGCAAGCTCCCGTCTAGCCCAGAGAAGACGGAGGCTGAGCCAGCGAACGGACCTGAGTCGTTCGCGTCCCAGATCGCGCCGACGATGAAGTCCGGGATCCCGTCCGCGTTGACATCTCCTGCGCCGCTCACAGCGTTGCCGAAGAAGTCTCCTGAAGACTCACCTAAGATCCGGAACATGAGGCTCCCGTCAGCTCCAGAGAAGACGCGCACCTCTCCCGCTTGGCTCCCGTTCGTAGAGTCCTGGCAAGCGCCGACGATGAAGTCATCGTGCCCGTCCGCGTTGAGGTCTTGCACTCCGCTGACGGCGAGTCCGAAGCGCTCGCTCGGAGAGTCTCCTTCGATCAAGTAGAGGGCCTCCTGGGCTGTCGCGCTCTGGAGGGCCAAGAAGATGATCGGGAGGGACGCAAACTTATGGAGGGAGCGAGCCATCCCTCTAGGTTACCCCTCTCCCAGAATCGCTGTGTGGGATCATGATTCGTGACCCCGTGAGGGCGTGATACAGCGCAGAATGAGCGCTCATTCCCCCCGAGCTCCTCTCTCACCAAGTGCCATGCAACAAGCCCTCTCGATCACATTGTCCTTGGCCGCCGCGCTAGCTTGCGCCTCTCAGGCGCCTACCTTAGAGAGCAGCATGAGCGATCGAGAGAATGACGAAGGAGCGGAGGTCTCAGCCCCGCTCTTCGAGATCCGCCCGCTGCCAGAGGAGGGCCGCCTCTCGGTCTTCCGCCCGCACTTGGCGAAGTTCGTGGAGGTCTTCGGGGTCCACGTCGTCGCGACGGACTCCTCAGCTGACGCGAAGGTCCTGCACGCCGCGACGCTCTTGGCTGAGTGGCTCGACAACGATGAGGACGGCGTCCCGGATGACCCTGCGGCCCACCGCGTCCTTGTCGAGGAGGGCGCCTTCCTCGTGATGCCTGCTACTGAGCGCGATATGCGGCGCCTGCACAGGCGCATCGACTTCGAGCGCTTGGAGGAGGCGGGCTTCCGGATCGGGCAGGACCTCTACGCGGATGAGACCTTCCCCGCAGGCCCGCCGCATGTGAAGCGGCGCGGGCGCTTCGACGCCGCTGTTGAGGAGGTCTTGCACCTCGTCTCGAACGGCTGGGTGGAGGCGCACCCCAAGGACCTCGGTTACCGCCCCGGCAGCCGTCTCACCGACGCCATGGACAAGGCGCGCGGTGGTCGCTTCCGGCGCATCCCACGCGAGTATCCAGAGGAGGCCTGGTACCACTACGACGATCGCACATGCGACTACGAGTGCATGGCGGCGGAGTACCTCTACTGGGCGCTCACCTCACATCTCGGAGGCCAGGACTTCCCCGGCCGCGCCGAGGAGATCGCCGTGGAGTGGGAGTGTCCGACTCCGGCGCTCTTGAAGGAGCGTGACCCTGCGGTCTTTGAGCTCCTCACAGACCCGAAGCTTCCGCTGCCGAGGGTCCTTCCGGACGGGGTCTACTCGCCTAAGAAGAAGAGCTAGCTAGAGAAGAGGAAGCTGCTCTCTTCGGACCAGGCGGTGTAGCGGTAGAGGGGGGCGAGGCGCAGGAGCTCTGACTCAAGGTGCAGGGCGGCACCCTCCTCAAGCGCCGGGCCCCGAGCACCGCTAGGGCAGGGGAAGCGCTGCTCGACGGCGAAGGAGTGCTCGCCTGGCGTCCAGTGACCGAGGAACTCGGTGAGCCGCTCGGGTGAGATCTCACCGCAGCGCCACTCACCGCGCCAATCGTGCATCCGGAGCTGGAAGCCGTGGAGCTCGTTCAGCAGTGCGAGCAGTTGAGCTTGCCCCTCTGCCTCTACGCGCTTCTTCAGGTTCATCCCGTCGTACCAGGCGTCGGGGTGGATCCGCATCGAGACCTCTAAGGCCTCCGCCTCGACCGCGACGCAGAGGTAGGCGTTCTTGTACGCAGAGTCCAAGTCCTTGGCGAGGTCACGTCCGAGGACGCTCTTCAGCTCCTTCTTGTCGGCCTTGGAGCGCATCAGGTAGGCCCAGATACGCGAGACCTTGTTGCCGTTGAACTGCGAGGGGTTGTGGAGGCTCGTGCGGCACTCGAGCAGAGCGCCTGCCTCGGCGAGCTTGGGGAGTGCGCGCTTGCCTAAGGCGAGCAGCTTGCGGCGCGCGATGAGCCTGCGGTCGTTGTACTGCGGGTCTCGCGCGAGCCCCTCAGAGAGACCATGGAAGTCGCCCTCTTCGAAGAGGATCGGGCCGTCGTGGGGCTTGGGGTCGCTGTGCTTGGGGGTCGGCATGACGCGGCGGGGAGGGCGCGCCATGATAGGGACACTGCTCCAAGGAGCGCTCAACCTCCTCCCTACAAATCCTCATGAAGCACCACGCGCTCGCGCTCCTCTCCCTCCTCTTCTCTTCCGCGCTCGCAGAGGCCGCAGACGGGGAGGTGAAGGTCTTCATCCTCGCCGGTCAGTCGAACATGGAGGGGAAGGGCTTCCCTGAGCCAGTCGCTTGGCAGCTCAGCCAGCTCAAGTACCGGGAGCGCTACAAACACTTCATCAAGGATGGTGACTTCGACTCCTTCACGAAGAAGCACCAGGCCTCCATAGAGGTCAATCCGAAGAAGCCCTTCTACGACTGGAGCGAGCGCGAAGACGTCTGGATCAACTACCTCGGCCGCCACGGCAACCTGAGCGTGGGATACGCCTCGCCGAGCAAGTGCTTCGGCCCTGAGTACAACTTCGGCCACGTCGTTGGGGATCACTTCGACGAGCAGGTCCTGCTCATCAAGTGCGCCTGGGGCGGCAAGTCCCTCGGGCGTGACTTCCGTCCTCCCTCAGCCGGCCTCCCGACGGACGCGGAGTTCGAGGAGATGGTCAAGGAGAAGAACGCGCAGATCACCAAAAACAACGAGAAGAACCCCGACAAGCAGAAGCCCCTCACCACCGTCGCCGAGATGAGGGAGCCCTACGGGCGCTACTACCGCGAGATGATGAAGGAGGTGCGCGACACCCTGGATAACTTGAAGGAGCGCTTCCCAAGCTATGAGGGGCAGGGCTATGAGCTCGCAGGCTTCGTCTGGTTTCAGGGCTGGAACGATCAGTTCAACGAGGATTGGTACAAGAGCTACGGCGAACACCTGGCCTGCCTCATCAGCGACGTCCGCGAAGACCTCAAGGCGCCGGACATGAAGTTCGTCATCGGTCAGGTCGGCTTTGACGGCCCGCGCGAGTCCAAGCCGGCCAAGGACGGCGGCCTGAGCGCGAGAGACCACATCAAGAGCGGGCAGCTGGCGATGGCTTCGCGAGCAGGCTTCAAGGGCTCTGTCGCTGTGGTCAAGACCGCGGCGTACTGGGACATGGAGGCGGACGCCATCTTCAACGGCCCCGGGGGCTGGAAGGCAGACGTGGAGCGGTGGCGCCAGTTTGGTAACGACCGCCCATACCACTACCTCGGGAGCCCTTGGTTCTTCGCTCAAGCAGGCTCCGGCTTCGGCGAGGCCATGGTCAAGCTCCATCCGCAATAGCGCGATGAAGGGCAGCCCCTCACGCCCACACGACAAGAAAATAGGCGCGACGGGGCCCGCTGGGACCGATACCCTCTGAGGTTCTAGACGAGCCGACAGAGTCTTCCCGAGAGCCCCCAATGACCGCCCAACGACCGATCCGAAACCTCGCCATCGTGGCCCACGTGGACCACGGCAAGACGACCCTCGTGGACTCCATGTTCCACTTCGCGGGGACCTTCGGCTCTCACCAGCAGGTACGTGAGCGTGCGCTGGACTCCGAGGACCAAGAGCGCGAGCGCGGGATCACGATCCTCGCTAAGAACACGGCGATCGAATATCAGGGGGTGCGGATCAACATCGTCGATACGCCCGGTCACGCCGACTTCGGCGGCCAGGTGGAGCGCACCCTGCGCATGGCGGACGCTGTGCTCCTCTTAGTCGACTCCTTCGAGGGCCCGATGCCTCAGACGCGCTTCGTGCTCCGCAAGGCCTTCGAGAACGGACTGCGCGCGATGGTCATGATCAACAAGATCGACAGGCAGGACGCGCGCCCCGCGGGAGTCCTAGACGAGATCTTCGACCTCTTCGTTGAGCTCGGCGCCGACGATGAGCAGCTCGAGTTTCCCGTCGTCTACGGCTCCGGTCGCGACGGGTACGCGGCCGCAGAGGTCGAGGACCTCAAGACCGATGGCTCCGGTGACCTCGAGGCCCTCTTCTCCATGATCCTCGAGGAGGCCCCCGTCGCAGAGCGCGACGTGGAGGCGCCGGTTCAATTCCAGGCAGCGACGCTCGATCACGATGACTTCGTCGGGCGCATCGCGATCGGAAGGGTCGTGCGAGGCACCCTCAAGAAGGGGATCCCGCTCGTGGTCTGCCACCCGGATCGAGAGAAGCCCATCCGAGTGACGATCAAAGACCTCCAGCGCTACGAGGGCCTCGAGCGGGTGCCGGTTGAGGAGGTGCGAGCAGGAGACATCGCCATCGTCGCGGGGGTGGAGGAGATCTCTATCGGCGACACCGTCTGTCCCCTCGAGCATCCGGAGCCGCTCTCCGCGATCGAGCTCGACGAGCCGACGATCTCCATGGTCTTTCACGTCTCGAACTCGCCCTTCGCGGGTAAGGAAGGGCGCTTCGTCACAAGCCGTCAGATCCTCTCTCGCCTTGAGCGCGCGGCGATGCGAGACGTCGCGCTCTCTGTGGGGCAGAGCTCTAGCGGAGATGCCTATGAGGTGAAGGGCCGGGGCGTCATGCACCTAGGCGTCTTGGTCGAGAACATGCGTCGGGAGGGCTACGAGTTCTCCGTTGGTAAGCCGCACGTCATCCTGAAAGAGGTCGACGGTAAGCGCTGTGAGCCTTACGAGCGCGCGACGGTCGAGGTCCCGAGCGACCACGCAGGCAAGGTCATCGAGTACCTCGGGCGGCGCCGGGGGGAGATGGTGCACATGGAGCCGATCGGTGAGCTCAGCAAGGTGGAGTTCATCATCCCCGCGCGCGGCCTCATCGGCGCCCGCACCTCGCTCTTGACGCTCACCCAAGGCGAGGCTGTCTTGAGCCACGTCTTCGAGGACTGGCGCCCTGACGGCGGCGTGATCCCGCGCAGGTCGAACGGCGTCCTCGTCTCAGACCGCGCGGGGAACGCGATGCCGTACGCCCTCTTCGGCCTCCTCGACCGCGGCCAATTCTTCGTCCCGCCGACCACCCCCGTGTACGAGGGGATGATCGTGGGGGAGAACAACAAGGATGACGACCTCACCGTGAACGTGTGTCGCGAGAAGAAGCTGAGCAACATGCGCGCTGCGGGTCGTGACGAGAACGTCAAGCTCCCGCCTCCGGTCGTGATGAGCCTCGAGGAGTGCCTCGAGTACGTCGAAGATGACGAGCTCCTCGAGGTCACTCCGACGCAGCTTCGACTGCGCAAGCGCTTCCTGACCGAGCTTGAGCGCAAGCGGGACGCGAAGCGGAGCCAAGCTGCGGGCTCCTGAGGCGCAGCCCAGGCCTCTCAGGGGGGGTCAACTGCTCTCTCCCTGGCTTTGGTGGTACTTTGAAGTGACCAACCCAGGAGCTCTCCCATGCGAACGATCTCACTAGCCCTCCTCGCCTCTCTCGCATCGCTCACCCCAGCCGCGGCGCAGGTGAGCGCTGATGACGCAGCTGTAGAAGCCTATAACAGCGCGCTTGAGGCCTGGCAGGACGCCCAGAAGGCGCACCGAAAGGCTTACAGCACGGCCAAGACTGACGAAGAGAGGATGCGCATCTGGAAGGATGAGCGCCCGAACGGTGACCTCTATGCGCCCGCGTTCATGGAGGTCGCAGTGACCTATCCAGGGACCAAGGTGGCCCTCGACTCCTTCGGTTGGATCGTGGGGAACGCGGCCGACGTTGGGATGATTCAGCGCTCCTGCCAGGCCGTCTTGAGGTCTCACCTCCAGAGCGAGGACTTGGGCGCCTTCGTAGAGCAGCTCGCCGGCTGCGAAGACATCACGGCTGAGCGCGCCTTGCAGGCGATCCTCTCCAGCAGCCCTCATCGCGACGTCCGTGGCAACGCCTGCTTCCAGCTCGGGTTGAAGAAGCTCTCCTCGGCGAGGCTGGCACGTGATCTCAAAGAGGCCGACGCTGATGACCTCAAAGAGCTCCAGAACAACTTCACCGAGGTCGCGCTCACTCGCGCTCAGAGCCTTGAGCCTGAGATCATCCAAGCTGTGGGTGAGAAGCTGCTCGAGCGGGTCGTCGAGGAGTTCTCTGATGTCAAGTGGCGCAGAGGGACTCTCGGTCGCTACGCCTCTGGTGAGCTCTTTGAGCTGCGCAACCTTCAGATCGGGATGATCGCACCGGAGATCGAGGGCAAAGACGTCTTTGAGCGCCCCATGAAGCTCTCTGAGTTCCGCGGCAAGGTCGTCCTCTTGGACTTCTGGGGAGACTGGTGAGGCCCCTGCCGCGCGATGTACGCGCACGAGCGGTCGCTCGTTGAGAAGTACAAGGATCAGCCCTTCGCCATCGTCGGGATCAACTCAGATCGCGATCGAGCCAAGCTGAAGGAGCGCATGAGCGAAGAGAACATCACCTGGAGGTCGTTCTTCGACGGGGGCGGCACTGGCGGCCCGATCGCCTCAACCTGGAACGTGAGCGGCTGGCCCACCATCTACGTCCTCGATGTGGAGGGGCGCATCCGCTTTGAAGGCGTCCGTGGAGACGACCTCGATGCTGCGATCGAAGCGCTGATGAGCGAGGCCGCCGCTACTGCAAAGTAGCGCTGGGCCGCTCTGGGACGCCGCGCGAATCCATGGCTGACCTCGTCGCCTGGTCGGTTAGGGTGTGCCCGTGAGCGCCCTGGAGCTCGAAGTTCGTCCCGTCTCAGGAGCGGATGATGTCCGCGCGGATGAGTATGTCCGCGGGCACCGCTTAGGGAGCGTCTTCCACTTGAGCGGCTGGGCCCGCGCAGCGGCGGACGCCTTCGGCGCGACCCCAGAGAGCCTGCTCGCGACAGAGGGAGGTCAGGTCGTAGGGCTCCTGCCGCTCTCTGCGTGTCGACGCGTGTTTCTGCCGCGCACTTGGATCTCCGCGCCTTGGGGGGTCTACGGGGATGTGCTCGCGGATCGACCAGAGGTCCTCACAGCGCTGGTCGACGCAGCGCTCGAGCGCGCTCGCGCCGCTGGCATTCCGCGCCTAGAGCTGCGCTGCAGAGAGGACCCCGAGCTCGATGGCTTTGTCCCCTCAGAGCTCTACTCCACCTACACCAAGCCGCTGCCGGAGGACCCTGGCGAGGTCCTCGCCGCGTACAAGAAGAGCGAGCGCCGCTATATTCGGCTCGCAGAGTCTCGGCATGGCCTGCGCTTCGAGGAAGGAGACCAGCATCAGGTCGCGTTGCAGCGCCTCTTCCTCTCGAGCAAGCGCGCCCTCGGCTCTCCCGGACTCTCCCGCGCTTGGTGGGCGGCGTTAGAGCGTCACCTCTCTGCTGAGTACACGATTCACGCCGCTTTAAAAGGCGATGAGGTGGTCGGCGCGACGCTCACCTTCCACAACAAAAGCGAGGCGGCGATGTTCTACATCGGCACGACTCCGCAGGCGAACCGCGAGTATCAGGCGACCAAATACATGATCGCGAAGTGCTCTGAGTGGGCGGTCGAGCGAGGCTACAAGACCTTCGACCTAGGGCGGAGCAGGCGAGGCACGGGCGCTGCCGCCTTCAAGGAGTACCAGGGCTTCCAATCTGCGCCGCTGCACTATCGCTACGCGCTCTTGAGCGAGGGGGCGACCGTTCCGAGCTTCACCCCCTCGAACCCAAAGACAGCTCTGGCGCGTAAGGTTTGGGCCAAGCTGCCTCTCTGGACCTGCGACCTCTTGACGGCTCAGCTCGGTCGGTTCCTCGCGTAGGTCTCCCGCGTGATGGGACTCTGGCTAAAGCTCCTCCTCGCCGGCTCCATGCAGCCTTGTGTCAGTGAGGACCCCCCGAACGTCGTGCTGATCATCTCGGATGACCAGGCGTGGACTGACTTCGGGTTTATGGACCATCCTGTCATCGAGACACCATGGCTCGACGCGCTCGCGGAGGAGTCGATGGTGTTTCCGCGCGGCTACGTGCCTACGGCGCTCTGTCGGGCGAGCCTCGCGACCATCATCACAGGCCTCTACGCGCACGAGCATCAGCTCACTGGTAACGACCCGCCGCTTGGTGTGGACCGCGCGCTGATGCTTGAGCACATCGCGGCGGTGGACACCTTGCCCGGACTCCTCGGGGAGGTCGGCTACAAGAGCTTGCAGACCGGCAAGTGGTGGGAGGGAGACTGCCGCTGCGGTGACTTCACAGAGGGGATGACCCACGGCGACCCGAAGCGGGGCGGCAGACACGGGGACCTCGGCCTCAAGATCGGGCGCGACACGATGGCGCCTGCCTTTGACTTCATCGACGCCTGCAGCGAAGCGGGGGAGCCCTTCTTCCTCTGGTATGCGCCCTTCCTCCCGCACCGACCGCACAACCCGCCGGAGCGGATCCTTAATAAGTACCGCGACGAGGGCGTATCGGACTCCATCGCTCGCTACTACGCCATGTGCGAGTGGTTCGACGAGACCTGTGGCGCGCTCCTCGGGCACATAGAGGAGCGCGGGTTGAAAGACGACACCCTCGTCGTCTTCGTAGTCGACAACGGGTGGATCCAGAGGGAGGAGTCTCAGGGCTACGCGCCGAGGTCGAAGCGCACTCCTTACGAGGGGGGCGTGCGCACTCCGATCCTCTTGAGCTGGCCTGGACATATCGAGCCGGGGGTCAGGACGCAGGCAGTGAGCAGCGTCGACCTCGCGCCGACGATCCTCGCGGCGTGCGGCGTTGACGCGCCGGCGGCGCTCCCTGGCGTGGACCTCCTCGAGGTAGAGGAGCGCGGCCCGGTGTTTGGCGCCGCCTTCACCCACGACGTGGTCGAGCTCGGAGCCCCGGCGAAGAGCCTGCTCACGCGCTGGGTGTTGGATGACAGGCACAAGCTCCTGGTCCATGACGACCCCTCGCAGCCGACGGAGCTCTATGACCTGGCGGTGGACCCCTTCGAGGAGGAGCCGCTCACAGCTCCACAGACCGAGCGCGAGCTGCGCGCTGAGCTGGACGCCTGGTGGCCAGGCCGGCAGCCGAACCTGCTAGTCGTGGTCACCGATGATCAGCGCTTTGACCAGCTTGGCTGCGAAGGGCACCCCGTCCTCAAGACCCCTGTCTTGGACCGCTTGGCGGTCGAGGGCGTGCGCTTCAAGAACTCCTTCGTCACGACCGCGATCTGCGCGGCGAGCAGGGCGAGCCTGATGACCTCGCGTCGAGAGGGGAGCCATGGGTACACGTTCGGGAAGCCAGCGATGGGAGAGGCGCTCGCTGATGAGACCTACTTCGCGAGGCTCAAGCGCGCAGGATATCGCACGGGCTTCGTCGGAAAGTGGGGGGTGAAGTTCGAGCGCGGCGTGATGGATGGCCACCTCGACACTTACCGCCCGATGTCGCCGCCCTACCTGCGCCCCAAGGACGGTGAGGCCGCGCGGCATCTCACGGATCGCACCGCGGACGAGGCGATCCGCTTCATCCAGGCGGGAGCGGGTGAAGCTCCCTTCTGTTTGACGCTGAGCTTCAACGCGCCTCACGCTGAGGACCCGCACCCTGACCAGTTCATCCCTACGCGTCAGCTCGAGGAGCTCTACGCCGACGCGGAGGTCGCGGTCCCGCCGCTCGCAGGCCCGGAGGTGTTCGACGCGCTGCCGGAGTTCATACGCAGCTCGCTCAACCGCGAGCGCTGGGGCTGGCGCTTCGACACGCGCGAGAAGCAGGTCGAGCGGACGCTCGACTACTGGCGGATGATCTCGGGAGTGGACCAGGCGCTCGGGCGAGTGCTCGACGCCCTGGAAGCGGCGGACCTCTCGGATGACACGGTCGTCGTGTTCACGAGCGACAACGGCTACTTCCTGGGAGAGCGGGGCTTCGCCGGCAAGTGGCTCATCTACGAGGAGTCTGTGCGCGTGCCTCTCATCGTCTATGACCCGCGCGTCGCGGAGGAGCGCCGCGGCAGGGTCGTGGAGGAGATGGTCTTGAACCTCGACCTCGCGCCGACCTTGCTCGCCCTCGCAGGCGTCGAGGTGCCCGAGGGCTATGAGGGTCGGAGCCTCTTGCCGCTCCTGTCCGATCAGGCCTCCGAGTGGCGCACGGACTTCCTCTACGAACACCGCTTCGCGCACAAGCAGATCCCGCAGAGCGAGGGGGTGCGTGGGGAGCGCTTCGTGTACGTGCGTTACTACGAAGAGGAGCCCGCGTACGAGCAGCTCTTTGATCTTGAGCGCGATCCTATGCAGCTCAAGAATTTAGCGCTCAGCCCTCATCGAGAGTCGTTCGATACTGAGCTCATGCGCATGCGCGCTCGATGTGACGAGCTCTTGTCGCGGTAGGGGTTCAAGCCCTGAGCTTCGAGGCGAGCCAGTCCATTGGAGGCCCTGCGAGGTAAGGGCTCGTGACGCCAGGGATCGAGCCTTCTAGGAAGCCGACGTGACCTCCATTCGCGAAGAAGTGTCGCTCGACTAAGGGGCCGCACTCCTCTTGTTCAGGGAGGAGGCTAGGCCTCAGGAACGGGTCATCGACGCTCTGAATCAATAGCGTCGGGCAAGTGATCTCTCGCAAGTAGGGCTTACTGGAGGTCTTCACGTAGTAGTCATCTGCGTCATCGAAGCCGTGGAGCGGGACGATCAGGCGGTCGTCTAGCTCTCTCAGCGTCTTCGAGGCGACCACGCTGTCAACGTCCACACCAGCTTCCTCCAGCAGGGCGCGCTTTTGGCGTACGGCCTTGAAGATCATCCTCAAGAGGTAGTCGCGGTAGATCTTTGAGAAGCCTTGGTCGAGCCGCCCAGAGCAAGCGAGCATGTCATAGGGGACGCTGACCCCAACAGCTGCTCTTATAAGCGTCTCTCCTCTGGCCTCTCCCAAATGTTTTAGGAGTGCGTTACCGCCGAGGGAGAAACCCATCGCACCTAAGAGCGTCGCAGGTTCTCGCTCATGCACTGTCCGGATGACGTGGGCAATATCGCCTGTCTCACCAGCGTGATAACCACGTGCCAGACGGTTGGGCTCTCCACCGCAGCTACGGAAGTGAAGGAAGAGCCCTCGGAGCCCTCGCTCTTTTAGGGCGTTCAGGGTGCGCCCGATGTAGGGCGATTCGATGGAGCCCTGGAGCCCGTGAAAGATAAAGACGAGGGGGGCGTCAGTCTCACCAGCGTCCAACCACTTGATGTCCAAGAAGTCGCCGTCCGAGAGCTCTAGGCGCTCGTCCCGGAGCTCCGGGAGAGTCGGCCGCCTTACGAGGCTGGCCCATAAGGTCTGAAGATGGGGGCCAGCTAGCCACCAGGCGGGACGAAAGGGACGCATCGTGAGAGCTTACCTTTCGCCACGCCTGACGAGCGATCCTGCTATCCAGGTTCAGGGAGTCCAGGTGACCTCGTACCCGTTGGTCAGGTTGAAGCCGTTGTCGCAGATCCAGACGTTCGGGTCGCGATACCAGTACTGGTAACGCTTCGTCTCACCGATCTCTACCTCGCCAAGCTCCGCGAGGGAGACGCTGGTAGAGACCTCCCCAAAGGGCTGCGACCAGCAGATCTCCAGGCGCTTGATCTCTCCGCCAGCGCAGCGGAGGCCGTCACCGAAGGCTAGGCCGGTCGCGCCGTTGACCCTCGAGTCTCCTTGGAAGAAGAGGCCAGGGCCTTGTGTGAGGCCGTTCGCAGTGAGGACGAGGTCGTCCGCGCTGATGCTGGCGGTGCCAGAGCCACTGAGAGTCGCGCCGCTGCAAGTGCTGTTGGCGCAGCCCATCTCAAACCCAAACCCGTTCCCGCATGGACAGGTCTCAAAGGTGCCGAAGCAATAAGGGATGCCAGGTGCTTCCTCACTTTGATTCTGAGCTACCGAGAGCGGAGCTGTGATGAGCAGGGCCAAAGCTATGAGTGATTTCATGTGGTTCATCTCCGTGGGGTTGATGAGTCGAATCTTACATCACCTTGACCGAATCGGTCTCCTCGGCGGGCAAGGTGGTGATGCGTCCGACTTCTTGGGTCATACTGATGACTGCACCAAGGGGGAAATCCAGATGAAGCGTTTAGACAAGTTCGGAAAAACCTTAGTTCCTACCTTCATGTTCGTTTTGTTGGCTGCTTGTGTCTCAAGTGAAGGAGACGATCAGCTTTCACGAGCGGAGGCTCTCCCCGATGAGGGCGTCACCGCTTTAGATCCAGACTTAGATGACTCCGCTCCCATGATGGAAGAGCAGCTCCCGCTCCTGTTCGACTTCACTCAGCGCGACGCCTTCAAGAGCTGGCGGACGGTGGACGACCGCGTGATGGGCGGCGTCTCGAGGAGTCGGCTCTTCCTCGCGGATGGATTCGCGACCTTCCAAGGGAACCTCTCGCTCGAGAACAACGGCGGCTTCGCATCGGTGCGCTCTCCAGAGCTCGACGACACGCTCGAGGATGTCGACAAGATCCGCCTGAAGGTTCGAGGTGACGGGCGGAGCTACCAGCTCTCGATCCGAACGGACCGCGTCTTCGACGGCGTCCGATACCGCACCTCCTTTGAGACAGAGGCTGATGTCTGGCAAGAGGTCGTGCTCTCACTTGAAGACTTCAGGCCGACCTGGCGAGGCCGTCGCGTCCCAGGTGCGCCAGAGCTCTTCGCACCGGACATCCGCTCCTTCGGCTTTATGGTCGCGGACAAGCAAGCGGGGCAGTTCCGCTTGGACGTCGAGTGGCTCGGCGCTGAGTGAGGAGGTCGGCAATTTGAGGGTGCCTTTTTCGGGCTGCCCTATACTGGCCCTATGAGCCAAGGGTATGACGAGAGCGGCCCGCGGCCCGATCCCGCGCTGACGCGTAGGCGCCTCCTTGGCGCCGCGCTCACCGCAGGAGCTGGGCAGCTCCTCGCGCCCGTAGGTGCCGCGAAGCGCGCCTGGACGAAGCTCGCGCCAGCTCCAGCCGGCAGCGAGCTGGCGAGCCTGCCTCCGCTCATGGACTTCCCGAGCTCGGTCACCCTCGTTCAGGAGACCTTCAAGAATTGGTCGGGCGAGCTCCAGCAGGATGACGCCTGGACTTGTCAGCCGGCCACTGAGGAGGAGGTCGTCCTGGTCGCTCACTGGGCGGCGCGCGCAGGCTATGCGCTGCGTGTGCGCGGCTACGCACACAACTGGTCTCCGCTGGTGATCAGCAAGGAGAGCATCCACGCCGGTGCTGGAAGCGAAAAGATCCTCTTGATGGACCTGCGGGTGCACTGGCAGGGGATGCAGATGACTGGTGCGACGCCGCCAGCTGTGACGGTGGAGTGCGGTGTCTCCATGGAAGACCTCTTGGACTTCCTCGAGGGCGCAGGCTGTGGTGTGACCTCATGCCCCGCGCCTGGAGATATCACAGTAGGCGGCGCGCTCGCCATCGACGGGCACGGCACCGGGGTCCCGGCTAGCGGCGAGATGCGGTTACCTGGGCAGACCTTCGGGTCGCTCAGTAATCGAGTGCTCTCTGTGAAGGCCCTCGCTTGGGATCCTCAGAAGGAGGACTACAGGGTCCGCAGCTTCACGCGCACCGACCCTGAGATGCGGGCCCTGATGGTCTCTCTTGGTCGAACCATCCTCTTGGAGGTGACGTTGCGCGTTGAGGAGAACCACAACCTCCGCTGCGAGAGCTACGTGAGCATCTCTGGGGCAGAGCTCTTCGCACCTCCAGGTTCGGGAGGGCAGACGCTCGAGAGCTTCATCGAAGACTCCGGCAGGGTGGAGACGATCTGGTACCCCTTTACGGATAACCCCTGGCTCAAGGTTTGGACCGTCACTCCCTCGAAGCCTTGGCTCTCGCGCGAAGTAGACACGCCTTACAACTACCCCTTCTCGGACAACATCTCAGATGAGGCCTCGGACCTCATCGAGCAGATCGTGAGCGGCGCTGCTGGCCTGACACCGATCTTCGGGCAGGTGATGTATTCCACGACCGCCCTCGGCCTCTTCTTCAATGGGTCCTACGACCTATGGGGTCCCTCAAAAAATCTCCTCCACTACATCCGCCCGACCACACTGCGTGTCACAGCGAACGGATACGCGATCATCACGCGTCGTGACAACGTGCAGTCCGTGGTGCATCGCTTCGTCGAGCGCTATGAGGCGCTGATGCAGTCGTACGCGGCGAAAGGCCTCTACCCGATCAACGGGCCGAGCGAGATCCGAGTCACCGGGCTGGACCACAGTGAAGAGGTCGACCTCCCCGGTGCCCAGGACCCCACGCTCTCAGCGATCGTCCCTCGCGAGGACCACCCCGAGTGGGACGTCGCGGTCTGGCTGGACCTCCTGACGATCCCAGGGACGCCCTCATCTTCAGAGTTCTATGCAGAGCTAGAGGCGTGGCTCTTCGATGAGTTCGAAGACGACGACGCGACGATCCGAGTGGAGTGGTCTAAGGGGTGGGGCTACAGCGACCGCGGGCCATGGACAGGGAACGCGGTCATGAGTCGCGCTGTCCCTGCATCGCTTCGTAAGGGGCGGCCGAAGGAGGCGGGCTGGGATGACGCCCTCGCTTGTCTCGCTAGCTTGGACCCTCGAGGTCTGTTCAGGAACGTCTTCTTGGACAAGCTGCTGCCTTAGAAGCGCCTAGGTCGGCCTCTATGTGGCTAGCACCCTGCATCATCTTGTGAGGGATTTGCTTAGGCGGCCTATGCAAGAGGAAGGCCAAATGAATTGAGAGGTTGCGGAGAACTTCTGACTACGATGAATCTAGAGCAGCCGCTGTCGCGATGAATCGGCGTGGTGGCCTTAGACTCTCAGGGCATATCAGGATGAAGCACCCCGAACCCTCGAGCCAATTGAAAGGGTCACCGCGCTCGGTGGCTATCGTGTTGACAGCCTTAGCGCTCTTGTCTGGGCTCGGGTTACTGCTCTCCGAAAGGCTTGAAGCCCCGCCGGCGGAGCTCGTGAATGCTGAGCTAGCTCAGGCCGCTGAACCTGAGCGGGTTCAAGAGGAGCTCCCAGCGCTTTCAGAGAGGGAGAGGCTGAGCGAAGGGGGCGCTGCTAAGTTTGCTGAGGTTGAAGAGCCCCAGCTTGTCACCACAGCTCAAGAGCCAACGCTGCGAGGGTGGGTCTTCAGCGATGTTCTCGGAACGCCCTTGTCTGGTGCGAAGGTGAAGATCACCCGTCGCATGCACAGTGAATTCTGGATCCCAGACGCTGAGGAGCGTGACTCCCGACAGCCTGTCGAGGTCGTCTTGACCGACTCTCAAGGCCGATTTGAGGCGAAGGTTCCTGTCGCAGTTCCGCTCGATATCGAGGTGAGCGCACGCGAGCATGCTACTGCTCGGCGTGATCACCTCTTCGCCGGAGATGACGTCGAGCTGCGGCTCTCAGCTGCGGCGACATTAGAGGGTGTCCTGACACGGGAATCGGACAGCTCGCCGGTCGAGGCCGCCAAGGTGCTCGTACGAGACAGTCGGCGCGTTGAGCAGGCTCGTGTGCTGACTGACATGAATGGACGCTTCCTCTTTGAAGACTTAGAGCCTGGGCTCATCACCGTTGAGATCACGCCACGTGATGTCGCTTCGCCTCCATCTCAGAGGATCGAGCTGCTCACCGGCACGCGAGTCTGGTTGGACCTCGCCCTTGAAGCTGGAGTCCGAATCTTCGGCGTGGTGAGTGACCAGTCTGGAGGGCCGATCGCCGACGCTGAGGTCGGTCTCGGCGCATCTTTTCAGCGCTCTGTGAAGACAAACGCGGAGGGACGATACGAGCTCGTGGGGATAGGTGGAGCGCAACGCCGCGACCTAGGTGACATCCGGGTCCGCGCGGAGGGGTATGGCAATGAGCGTAAGAGGCTCGGAGAGTTTGAGCTCGCCCAAGACACGCAGCTGGACTTTGAGCTCCAGCCGGCGCGTCGCGCGACAGGCCGGGTCGTTGATAGCGCGGGGGCTCCGATCGAAGGCGTCTATGTCGCAGGGGTCGGCTCCAAGAGCGTCGAAGGGGTGTCTCGCTCAGACTGGGAGTCGACGCTCACAGGAGATGACGGTCGCTTTGCGCTGACAAACTTGCATCTCTTGATCGATCATCAACTCTTCTTACGGCGAGATGGCTATGGAGCAAGGGTCTATGACTTTCCCGCTGACGAGGGAGATCGAAGGCATATTGATTACGGCGACCTCGTGTTACACCCCGGCGGACGCATCGAGGGCGCCTTGCTATCTCAGACGGGCGCTCCACTCGCTGATCACTTGGTCAAGTTGCGCGGTGCAAACACAGACCTCGACCGCTTCCGCCCTGAGGCGGAGCCTTTGAAGGGCACCTGGGTCACCTCGGTAAGGCACTCAAGGACTGATACTGGGGGCCGCTTTCACTTCACGGACTTGCCGGGCGGAGAGCTCCGGGTGACAGCATCCGTACGCGGAATGCCTGAAGCTAACGCGGAGGAGACCGTCGATCTTCCTGAGGGAGGGCGAGTCGATGATGTTCGTCTTACCCTTGATCTAGGTGAGCCGATCACGGGCGTCGTGCTCACCCCTGAAGGCTTGCCCGCCACGGGTGTGTTTGTGCAGGTCAGAGGGAGCGAGGATCAACCTCGAATCCGCGCGACCACCGGGGCTGGCGGCCGCTTTGAGCTCCTTGGAGTGACCGAAGAGATGGGCGCGGTAGAGCTGTTCACGATCGTCGCCTCATACAACTGGAGCAATCCGGACGCCCGTCTGGGGGCTAGCGACACCGTCGGCGCGCGCGCGGGTGACAAGGACCTAGTGCTCGGATTGCGCGACCTCGTGCTCATGACAGGGAGGCTCGAGAGCGTGGAAGGAGAGCCTGTCGAAGGGGTGAAAGTGATGGCCTATATGCAAAGGTCTCCGCAGGTTCCTGCGGCACGGTTGGCGAGCGATATGACAGATGCAGGAGGCACCTTCAGCCTAGAGCTACCAGAGGGCTGCCTCGTCGACCTCGTGTCGGGCACGCCTAAGATTGAGGGGGCGACTGAGGAGGCGGAAGGGGTGACGCCCAAGCCTGCGGCGCTCAGCTCTATCGCGAGCGATGCGCAGGGTGTCGTGCTGCGGTTTGAGCAGTGAGCCCTGAGGCTTAGGAAGCCTCTATAGCCTCAGGCCCCTCGACCTGTCTCGTCTCTAGTATGAGATCCCGATGTCTATGTAGCGCGCTAGCTCAGGATCGATAGGGCGAAGTGCCTCATAGAGTTCGCGGGGCCAGCCGCTTCGGATTGAGCTCAGGCGCGTGTTGATGACGAATGGCTCTAGCGGCTCGGAGAAGACGACGCGAACGGTCTCTGCAGGGTGATAGCTGACGTCCTCAGGGATGAGGTCTACCGGATCGACTGACACACACGCCATGTGATGGTCGAGTGAGTGTACGACCGTCATGAGGAACAGGGACTCGAGGTCTACGTCGACATCTTGCTCTTGCATCACTCGCATGAACACCTGACGTGCCTCGAGGATGAAGCGCGCGTAGTGGGAGTGCTCTGTGATCACGTCCATCATGGGACCGTAGCCATGCCGGAACATAGACTTCGCGGCGTTATGCCTCGCTACACGTTGGAAGCTCCGTGGGTCACTCTGGAAGGCGCTGCCGCTGTAGAGCGCGACAGCATTGGTCGCGAGCGTCCAGCGCGCCCCCTTACGAACGTGTCGGTCTGCGTGTCGCGGGTCGGCTGCCCAGTTCCCGTAGGCGTGCAACATCGTGTGCTGATAGGCAGAGAGGGCGACGTACACCCAGCAGAGCGCGTGTCGTGTGACGCCGATCTCTTCGCCGTTGACGTTGCACGACAGCGCGACGCGGGCCCCGAGATCGACCTTCACTTCAAGGGTCTCGACTGCAGCGACCTCACTGCCGTCACTCAGGGCTGCAGGACACAACCAGTTCGTGAAGCGGAGAGTCCCGATGCGCCTGCCGCTCTCGTCTTCGCTCGCGTCTACCATGCCTAGGCAGAGGGAGGTCTCGAGGCAGAGCTCTGCGATCTCCCTTGGGACATCGCCCCAGAAGGGTTGTGAGCGTCTGCCCCAGCTGCGCGCTCGCTCATAACCGCGGCTCAACAGTCGCTTGCGCAGCTGATGTCGAAGCCAGCGCCAAGCGCTGTTGAGGATGTAGAGCTGACGGAGCGTGTACTTGTAGTTCACCCAGCTCCAGAAGGGCAGCTCGCGCATGACGATCGCCCGTATGGCATGTACGCCATCTTCTGCGAAGCCTGCGGGTCGCTCCTCACCTGCTTGAATCCCGACCGGGGGTGCGATCGTCTGCCCAAAGACCTCATGCCATTGCCTTCGAGCGGCGCGGAGGTCGATCGCGAAGATCAGCGCCACAAAGAGGCCGGAGATGAGCGCGGCTTGAAGAGAGTAGAGAGCGATGAAAGGCATGCTCAAAGAGATCACCACAGCCAGTCCAGGGCGCAGATATCCCCACAGCCCGAGCGAGGTAGCGGCCGCTCTCCCAAAGCGCGCGGTCCATCTCGCGAGGGGGGAGACATGGATCTCGACCTCAGGCCCCTCTGGGGCGACTCTGCGCCGCTCGTCATCGCTGTTTACATTGGAGAGCATCGAGTCGATGTGGACGTGACATCCACCGCAGACTCCACCGCACCCTGTCGCTGCTTCGACTTCAGCGCGAGTCGTGAGCCCACTGGCGATCGCCTCCTGTACTGCAGAGCGTGAGACGTTCATGCAGCGACAGAGCAGATCAGCTTTCACCTTCGAGGGAGCTGCTACGCGACCTAATCGCGCGAAGGCTTGCTCCATCTCGGCTTTGATGGGGGTGTCGTCTAGCAGGAGGTTGAAGGCGTCAGCTCCCTCCGGTCGGTTGAGCGCAGCCCGCACACGCACGACTTGGGCGCCGCCCTCTCGGTCGACGAGGGTGAGGGTGAGCCAAGGACGCTCTGGGGTGCCGCCCCAGCTCAGCTCACGGCGCTCGCCCGGCGAAGCGCCAGCGGTCAGGTCGGCTTGATAGCTCTCGCTGCCGTGAGGCCTGAACACTGCGATAGTTCGCCCATCGATCAGGCCATAGATCGTGCGTCTGCCTGCGCCCGTCTTGCTCTTCGTAGAGAGCTGCCTCACGAATGAGCGCTCGAAGCGGTACCCATACCAGAGCTTCCGGAGCACCTGCTCAGCCAAGGGGTCGCCGCTCAGGCGCGCGCGGAAGGTCTCCGCGTCTAACCAGAGCGTCTTCGTCTCCCTCAGCGCGCGGACGCTCGCGGTGCGCGGGAGGTCTAGCAGACACCCGAGCTCGCCGATGCATGCACCGGGTCCAGCTTGATCCAAGACGTCTCCAGTCTGGCTGACGATCTCAACCTCTCCCTCTTCAAGGAGGTAGACGCCGTCGGACGACTCGCCGTGGGTGACTAGCGTTGCGCCTGGGTCGAAGGCGCGATGCTCACTCCTGGTCTCAGCTGACTGTTCAAAGAGCGCGCGGAGAACACGACCTGTCACGAGCGAGGCCTCTGCCTGCCTAGCGCCTTCAACCCTGAGGTGCTCCAACCACTCAGGCTGCTCTTGGGCAATGAAGTCGAAGGCCTCGATTGAGATGACCAAGAGTTCGCAGGGCTCGCTCGCGACCACAGTCGCTCCGCGTACTCCGCCTGCGAGCAGACCTTGTTCGCCAAAGACAGAGCCCTCAAGGAGCTCGGAGACATCCTCACCCCCCTGGACTACGCGGGCCCGTCCACTGAGAAGGAGATAGGCCTCCTCCGCGGGGTCTCCCACGCGGACGATCGTCTCATCTTCAGGGACATCTCGTCGTCGTAGGAGGGGCTGAGCATGCTCCCACGCGATGTCGGAGAGAGACCGGAATGGGTCGAGCGCGCGCCAGTGAGAGGGATCGTCTGTTCGGTGCTTGGAGGACAAAGTGGGCTGCGGCTTCGATAAGGAGCTCGCTGCTCAAGGAGTCTGGTGGCTTCAGCGTCCTCGAGCCAGCCGAAGAGGCAGATTTGAAGCTCGAATTTTGGCCTCGATGGCCTCAGAACTAGAGCCCGTGCTCCCAGCCGCCGCGAGAGTCGATGAAGGGATTCTGCTCAGAGAGCACATCGTAGTGACTCCCGAAGCCACTGAGACCGTTAACGAACATGGACAAGGGGTACTCATTCCATTCGTTCCCGTAGGCGCTTTGGAAGTCGCCGAGGTCTTGGACTTGCCAGGAGAGCCCAATGAAGTTGCGAGCGATCCAGTTACCGCCGGGTGAGGCCTCGGTCCCGAGATCCAAATCATTTGCCCTCTCTAAGAGGACACCAAAGCCTTCGCAGTCTGTCACGCCGCTGTCCCTCAAGGTGCAAGTTCCCACAGAGCCAGCAGCGTAGATCCCGAGGTTTGTGGAGACCTGTACGCCCTGGATCATGACGTCTCTGGAGTTGACGCAGGCGATCCCGACCTCGAAGCCCCTGATCTGTGTGTTCCACAGCTTGAGATCGCGCCCCTCCATGTAGACCCCAAATTCATGTCCTCCGAGCACAGAGGGGCTCAAGTCCAAGTTGCTGACACCTGCACCGTCACCTTCGAGGACGACAGAGGTCCAGATCACCTCGTCGATACTTTCTGCGTAGTACTCGCCTTGTCCCCACACGAAGGAGCCAAATGTTCGACCACGGAGTAGCACTCCGTCGCTGATAACCCAGGGCCAACTGTCCGGTCCGAAAGCCTCAATCTCCCACTCGTGGCAGATCTGAATGACGTCACCAGGCCCCGCTAACTCTAAGGCCCGAGAGACGGTCTCTAGGGGTTGGTCTCTGGTTCCGGGATTGTTGTCGTCACCACCCTCTCCGGGTCCTGCGACGTAGAGCTGCGGCCTCCACTCAATCGTCACGGTGACAGGGCCGTAGACGGTCTCTGCGTTCACCACATCCCAGATCTCATACTTGAAGCTGTCGATCTCCTTCGTCTCGAAGGCGTCTCCGATCCCCCAGTCAGCTTGCATGCTCCAGTCGGGGTCGTAGGGCAACTCAAAGCCCGGATCAAACTCGAGGCCACCATCTAAGGCGAACTCTCCGCCCTCTTGGATCCCTCGATCGAAGCTCGATGACTCTACGATCACCAGCGAGTACAGGCGGTCAGGCTCGCTCCAGTCGTAGTCATCGTTCCTGAGGACGTCTAGGGTGACTGCGCGCTCGCGCTCGATGAGGAAGAAGTCATCTCCTGAGGCCTGGGCTTCATTGCCAGAGGAGGATCCACCTCCGCTGCAGGCGGTGAGGAGGGCGACGATGCTGAGTGCGACGAGGTTCTTCATGGGGGACTCCTGCCCGGTGGGGCTTAGGGGGCTCTTTCGACCCCTGCTACAGGAGGAAGCGCACTTCTGCCGAAGCAAAAAATCGTGAGGAATGAATCCGTTCATCCGAACGGGCACCGAGGGCGCGCTAGCACGAGGGGTGGTCGATGCGGCTTTTGGGCAATTCGTGGGTACTCACTTGCCGATAGGGCTGATACGAGCAGTTGAGAGGCCTGAAAGGGGGGCTTTTATTGTTCAACGGTGCGCGGGTGTCATCCTCATCAGACGACTGGAGAGCGCGTACTCAGTCCAAGCAGGATCATCCTGAGCGATCTCGTTAGGATTCATTACGATAGCTCTGCCAAATGAAACTCCCTCTACTCCACACCAGCTCAAGGGCATCGGCTGCGGCCCTACTCCTCACATTTGGGCTCTTAGCCAGCTCTATTAGTGCGGCTTCTGGCTCTGTCACGACTCTCCACGAAGAGCTTCCAGGGAATCTCGGGTCGAGCTACTGCATAGCAGCTCCAAACTCGGTGTCGAATAGCGGCGCACAGATCATCGCCAGTGGCAGCTCTAACATCAGCGCGAACGACTTAGCCTTCACAACCGGTCCCTTAGCACCAGGTTCCTTCGGCCTCTTCTATCACGGCGCTGCACAGATACAGGCCCCCTTCGGTGAAGGCTTTCGCTGCGTCGGGGGTAACACCGTTCGAATCACCCCTGCCACACAAGCAGATGGATCCGGCTTCATCTCAAAGGCGCTGGACACCTCAAGCAGCGCTGGAGTCTTCATCACTCCCGGAAGCACCCGGAACTTCCAGTGCTGGTATCGGGACCCAGCTGGCGGCGACATCGATGGTGACGGCGACTCTGAAGGCTTCAACCTCTCCGATGCGCTTGAGATTAGCTTCTATGACGAGAGCTACGTGCCGCTCTTCGATCGAGGCACGCTTCTAGAGCCTGATACACAAGAGGACACCCCGACGGCCCTCATCACCCGCCTCGCTGATCGCGCTCGCGACCGCCACGCGCGCGAAGATGAGTTCCAAGCCTACGACCACTACCTGTCCTTCTATTGGGAGCATCGTACGGCCGCGATCGAGATCGTCGACACGATCGGAAAGGGCGGCGACACGATCACCTTCAATGTTGCGACAGAGTGGGAGCTGAACCCCACCGAGGCCGAGCTGCGCTTCTTCTACCGCGGCATCAACACCGTCGCTGAATACCACAACAACGGCACGATGACAGCCGTGCCAGAGCTAGACGTCCCGGGCGAAGACATTCGTCATTACACCCGCAGCCTCAACTTCAATCAGAAGACGAACGCACCACTACAAGTCGGCGATCGCCTCGAGTTCGAGCTCAGTCACTTCCTGCTAGGAGTCCCTAACGGACGTAATAATTATTACGGGACAGGGATCCTCTACATCGTGGGTCAAGGCGTGGTGCCCTGGGAGGCTCGCGGCGTCTTTGGTGACTCCTCGACAGAGCGTGAAGACTCCTATCCCATCCCTCAGGCCGGCTGGCTGGGCGGTGAGACGACGCTGCCCTATCAATACTCCGACGAAGCTGACAATCACTTCATGCAGATGGCGGGCAACCTCTCCGACATCAACGGGCAAAAGTTTGTCCTCGGTCGGAGAGTCCACCACACAGACTTCGGCGATGGCTCACACGATGAGTCACCTGAAAATCCAGTGTTCGGTGATCTGGCGAACAAGCTGGGCACGCGCTACATCAACCGTTCCTGTGTCGAGTGCCATCAAGGCAACGGCAGAGCCTTGCCGCCAGCCGTAGGCCAAGCCCTACGCCATTACGTCGTGCGCGTTGGCGACTCAAGCGGAGGACCCGACCCTGTCCTCGGAGCGATTCTGCAGCCGCAGGTCACTCAAGGGTCAGCCGAGGGAGACGTGATCTTGAGCTCTTGGACAGAGGCAGACGGTCTGCGCTCCCCCAACTACTCCTTCATCGGCGCGACGCCCACTCACTTCGGAGCTCGCATTGCCTCTCCGATCGTCGGTATCGGGCTCTTAGAGGCGATCAAGGAGTCAGACATCGAGGCTCTCGCCGATCCATTCGACAGCGACGGTGACGGCATCTCCGGACGCATGCGCCTCGTGAGCGACGTCGAGACTGGAGAGACGCGCCTCGGACGCTTCGGATGGAAGGCGACACAGCCCAGCGTCAAACATCAGGTCGCGGCCGCGCTCAACACCGACATGGGAGTGATGACCTCCATACGCCCGCTCCCGGACTGCGGGACCCAAGAAGTTGACTGTGACCCGAGCGCCACAGAGCTCAGTGACGAACGTCTGGATGAGCTAACAGCCTACATCTCCCTCTTAGGTGTCAGCGCCCGACGTGACCTCGAGAGTCCGGAAGCCCTCCTCGGTGAGTCACTCTTCGACTCCGCTGGATGCGCTGACTGTCACGTGTCTACCTTTCAGACGAGCCCTTATCACCCGCACGCCGAGCTTCGTGACCAGACGATTCATCCGTACACGGATCTGCTCTTGCACGACATGGGTCCAGGGCTCGCCTCAAGTCTCATTGAAGGCAACGCTGGGGGCAGAGAGTGGCGCACAGCGCCGCTGTGGAACATCGGCCTGACAGCTGGAGTCAGCGGAGGCGAGGCTTATTTGCATGACGGTCGCGCACGTACGCTGCACGAAGCCATCATGTGGCATGGCGGCGAAGCTGAGGCTTCGAAGCAAGCCTATGCGGAGATGACGATTAGGCAGCGGCAAGCCATCATCAAATTCCTGCGCTCCCTCTAGTCCGGGGGGCAATTGAGCTGCTCGAGCTTGGTGGCGCGGTCGCTCTAAACGCTTGTCGTTTGTACGACTTGGCGTCGCTGTGCCGCTCCTTGCACCCCTGTGCAAGATGGCGGAGGCGGGAGGATTCGAACCCCCGGTAGGTTGCCCCACGCTGGTTTTCAAAACCAGTGCATTCGGCCGCTCTGCCACGCCTCCGTCGGCGGTCATATTAGCGAGTCGCGGTGTTGGATGGGACCGTTTGATTCACACAAGCCTAAATGGAGAGCGGCCCCGACCTCTAGAGGTCGGGGCCGCTCCTGCGTTCTATGAGGTTCGCGTCACTCCTTCACGGTCGCGCTGAACTTTCGGTGGCCTTCAAAGGCTCCCACGAGGGCCGCCTTGTCGAGGCCGGTGCCTGTGACTGTCGCTGTCTTGGAAGCGTAGTCCACAGTGACACCATCGACGCCGTCAACTTTTTCGAGTGCAGACTGCACTCCAGGGGGGCACCCCCCGCGTCATGTCATGCCGGAGATTGCGAGGGTCACGGTCGAGGCGTCGCTCACCTCGTTGACCTGACCCGTGTCCTGGCAGGCAGTGAGCGAGACGCTGCCCAGCCCCAGGAGGAGGAGAAGGAGTTGTTTCATAATGGATTCGTACTTGGGTTGAGCCGCACCAGCGCGGCGATGGGTCCACTTTCGCCCGACGCGCCCTCTGCTGGTAGAGGAAAACTCGTGATTTCCTTCCGGAAGGGAGCCAAGGCCTCTCGGGAGGGGGGCGCCCACGAGATTCAGGCGGCTAGCCGCACGCGCTTGTGGCTTCGCTTAGGGGCTTCGTTTAAAACATGGGCTTCGCACCCGATCCGACGCGATCCCTGCAAACATCCCAAGACCTCCGGAGATCATCATGGCCCTCATCCCCATGCGCACCCTGCTCGACCACGCCGCTGAGAACGACTACGGCGTCGCGGCCTTCAACGTCAACAACATGGAGCAGATCCAGGCGATCATGATGGCGGCGAACGAGACTGAGTCTCCCGTCATCGTCCAGGCCTCGCGTGGCGCGCGCTCCTACTCGGACGACAACTACCTGCGGCACCTGATGATCGCCGCCGCGGAGCTCAACCCGCACATTCCCATCGCTATGCACCAGGACCACGGCAACTCGCCCGCGACCTGCATCAGCGCGATGGATATGGACTTCACCTCCGTGATGATGGACGGCTCCCTCGAAGAGGACGGCAAGACCCCCGCGAGCTGGGACTACAACGTCCAAGTCACGAGAGAGGTCGTTCAGGCCGCGCACGCGCGCGGCGTCACAGTCGAGGCAGAGCTCGGCTGCCTCGGCGGCATCGAGGACGGCCAAGGCGCGGGCTTCTCTGAAGAGGAGGCGCAAGATCACCTGACCGACCCCGAAGAGGCCGGCCAGTTCGTCGAAGAGACGGGCTGCGACGCCCTCGCGGTCGCTATCGGAACGAGCCACGGGGCCTACAAGTTCAAGAAGAAGCCGACGGGCAAGGTGCTTCGCATGGACGTGATCCGTGAGATCCACAAGCGCATGCCCAACTGCCACATGGTCATGCACGGCAGCTCCTCCGTCCCGAAGGAGCTCGTCGACATCATCAACAGCTACGGCGGCTCGATCCCTGAGACCTACGGGGTCCCGGTGGAGGACATCCAAGAGGGCATCCGCAACGGCGTCCGCAAGATCAACGTCGACACGGACAACCGCCTCGCTATCACCGGCGCGATCCGTAAGGCCTTCGCCGAGGACGGCGCGGAGTTCGATCCCCGCTACTACCTCAAGCCCGCGCGCGCTGCGATGGCAGAGGTTTGCAAGGCGCGCATGATCTCCTTTGGCCAGGCCGGTCACGCCACGGGCGTCGAGATGAAGACCCTCGACGACCTCAAGGCGTTCTACGCCATGAGCTGATGAGGGGCAGGGTGGCGTCTAGTAAGGCGGCTCTCTTCCTCCTCTGCGCTACCGCCTCATGCGCGCTCCTCAACGAGGAGCGCTCTGAGGTGCGCAAGCAGCCCAACATCGTGCTGGTCGTCGCAGACGACCTCGGTTGGGGGGACCTCGGCTGCTACGGCCAAGAGAAGATCTCGACCCCCGCGCTCGACCGGATGGCGGCGGAGGGGATGCGCTTCACCGACTTCTATGCGGGCTGCACCGTCTGCGCGCCCTCGCGCTCCGTCTTGATGACGGGCAAGCACATGGGGCACACCTACATCCGCGGGAACGGCGGGAAGCCGCTCCCGGACGAGGAGGTCACGATCGCGGAGGTGCTTCAAGAGGCCGGCTACGCCACAGGCGGCTTTGGCAAGTGGGGCTTGGGCCTCGCAGGCTCCGAGGGCGTCCCGACGAAGCAGGGCTTCGACGAGTTCTTCGGCTTCCTGAGTCAGGTCCACGCTCACAACCACTATCCGACCTTCCTCCTCGATGGCGAAGAGCGCGTCGAGCTCAGCAACGTCGTCCCGAACGAGGGCAGGCACGGGCAGGGGAAGGCTAGCGAGAAGAACGAGTACGCCACGGACCTCATCTTTGAGCGGGCGAGGGCGTTCATCCGAGAGCAGGCTGACGGGCCCTTCTTCTGCTTCCTCCCGATCACCGTGCCGCACGCGAACAACGAGGCAGGCAAAGAGGGGATGGAGGTCCCCAGCTATGGCCAGTACGCCGACCGAGACTGGCACGATCCGATGAAGGGCTACGCCGCCATGGTCAGCAACATCGACGCCGAGGTCGGCAGCATCCTCGAGCTCCTCCGGGAGCTCGGTTTGGAGGAGGACACGCTGGTCCTCTTCACCTCCGACAACGGCTCGCACTCCGAGGGCGGCTACAACCCGAACTTCTTCGACTCCAACGGCCCGCTCCGCGGTAACAAGCGCAGTCTTCACGACGGCGGGATCCGCGTCCCGCTCATCGCGCGCTGGCCTGGAGTCGTCCCCGCAGGAGTCGAGTCAGACCACATCTCCTACTTCGGCGACTTCTTCGAGACCGCTGCAGAGCTGGCTGGGGCCAGGCCCAGCGCAGGGCTCGATTCGGTCAGCATGCTCCCAGAGCTCCGCGGAGAGCCCGACGCCCAGCGCGCCCATGACCACCTCTATTGGCAGTTCCATGAGTGGAAGGGCGCAGAGGCTGTGCGCTTCGGGAGATGGAAGGCGATCCGTAACCCGATCCACTCAGGGGAGCTGAGACTCTACGACCTCGAGGTCGACATCCATGAGTGGAAGGACCTCGCGGCAGAGCAGCCTGAGGTAGCAGCGCGCGCGGCGTCTCTGATGGCGGCATCCCACACCCCGTCAGAGCACCCCATGTGGCTCCTCAAGCACGAGAAGGACTAAGCGCCAGGGACGCGGTAGTGCTCGCGCAGGCGCGTGAGCTCAGCCTTTAGCTCGGCTGTCAGCTCCTCCACTTCGGGGAGTCCATAGAGGTTGTGGACCTCGTCGGGGTCGTTCGGGAGGTCGTAGAGCTCCCACTCGTCGACGCGGTGGAAGTGCATGAGCTTGTAGCGATCTGTGCGCACGCCGTAGTGCGGCTCCACCGCGTGGATGCCGACCTCGAAGTACTCGTAGTAGATCGATTCGCGCCAGCCCTCAGGCTCTTCGCCGCGCATCAGCCCGACGATGCTCTCGCCTTGCATCTCAGCGGGGGCCTCGACGCCGGCGATCTCGAGGAAGGTCTGGGCGAAGTCGAGGTTCTGCACGAGGTGGGTGTCGCGGCTGCCGGGCTCTGTCACCCCAGGCCAACGCACGATGAAGGGCATGCGCAGCGAGGGCTCGTACATGAAGCGCTTGTCGTACCAGCCGTGCTCGCCGAGGTAGAAGCCCTGGTCCGATGAGTAGATGACGATGGTGTTCTCCGCCAGCCCGTTCTCCTCGAGGTAGCCGAGGACGCGACCGACGTTGTCATCGATCGACTGGATGCAGCGCAGGTAGTTCTTGATGTAGCGCTGGTACTTCCATCGCACGAGGTCTGCGCCCTCAAGCTTGGCCTCTCGGAACGCGGCGTTCTTAGGCGCGTAGGCCGTGTCCCAGGCAGCGCGCTGCTCAGGGGTCATCCGATCGAGGAGGCGCTCATAGGCGCGGTCAGGCCCCTTGAGGTCCCGAGCCTCCTCCTCAGTGGGAGGGACCTGCAGGTCATAGTGCAGGTACATGTGATCAGAGATCGTCATCTCCTGCGCGCGTGCCGGGGTGCCGCGAGTCGTGTAGTCGTCGAAGAGGGTGTCAGGCTCAGGGATCCATTCGCCGTCAAAGAGGGTCAGGTGATCCGGACCAGGCATCCAGGAGCGGTGCGGCGCCTTGTGCTGGAGCATCAGGCAGAAGGGCTTGTCCTTGTCTCTCCCGTCTAGCCACTCGAGCCCAAAGTCAGTAGTGACGTCTGTGCAGTAACCCTCGTAGCGCTTGCGCCCCTCCGGTGTCAGGAAGTCTGGTGAGTAGTACTCACCTTGGCCGGGCAGGACGCGCCAGAAGTCGAAGCCCGTTGGGTCTGACTTGAGGTGCCACTTGCCGACGAGCGCGGTCTGATAATCCGCAGCTTGGAGGAGCTTCGGGAAGGTCGTCTGTGAGCCGTCGAAGCGCTCAGCGTTCGTGGGGACGCTGTTCAGGTGGCTGTGCTTGCCGGTCAGGATCACAGCGCGACTGGGAGCGCAGATGCCGTTCGTGCAGAAGGTGTTCTCAAAGAGCATCCCCTCCGCCGCGATGCGGTCGAGGTGCGGCGTCTGGTTGATCCGCGAGCCGTAGGCTGAGATCGCCGCGGTGGAGTGATCGTCCGAGAAGATGAAGACGATGTTGGGCCGCTCGTGATCGCGCAAGGCGTTCACGCTGACGGCGTTACACGTCGCGAGCCCGAAGACCGCGGCGACGGCAGCGAGGCGGCTCAAGAGCATCTCACTCCTCCGTGTACTTCTCGTGCCCAGAGTCCTCGAATGCCTTGACGGTCTTGTAGAGCTCGCGGGCCTTGTCGTTGTCGCCCTCCAAGAGCGCGCGCTCCATCTGGAGCATGGCCTCGATGCAGCCGATCATCTCGAGCTTGTAGCCCTTCTGGAGCTCAGCCTTCGCCTCGCCCTCTGCGCGGTCAGCCATCGGGAAAGACATGCCCTTGCATGCGACCGCGGCGCGCTGCATCTCTTGCAGCGCGATGAGGGAGTTGGGGTTCTCCTCGGGCTTCTTCAGGTTCCTGCGCAGGAACTTCAGCTGGTCTTGGATGACCACCATGTCCTTCAGGAGCGGTGAGTCCTCCTCACCGTCGTCAACGCGCGCGGGCGCCGTCGGGGCGGAGGGGAGCGCGAAGGAGAGAGCTAGGAGCGAGAGCGCGAAGAGCGAGGTGAGGCGGAATGCGGTCACGGTGATGTCCTCTTTGAGTTGGTGAGCAGTAGGGAGGGGCGATCAGTAAGGCTTGGTAGAGCCGGGGCGCGCGATGGGGTAGCGGCCCTCTTCGTCAGGCAGCGTCGGAGGGTTCCCATTCCAGGCGTACTCGTCCGGCTTGAGCTCGACCTCGGAGTTGAGGGCCTCTTCATAGGTCACGGGCTTGCCGGAATAGGTCGCGTAGCGGCCGAGGATTGAGGTGAGCGTGCTCGACGCCCCATAGTCCATCTCGTTGTGCTCTTTGCCCTCACGGATGGCGGCGAAGAGCACGTCGTGCTCGACCTGATACGGGTTCTTGTTCTCTCCGCGGAAGCGCCATGAGCTGCCGTCGGTGAACTCCATGCGACCGCCAGAGACGTTCGCTGTCCCTTTGGTCCCGTGGACGTGCTCGCTGACGCTAGACCAGGTGCTGGGTTGGTGGCGGCACTGAGAGAGCATCTTCGAGCCGTCGGCGTAGGTGAACTCGACCATGTGGTGATCAAAGATCTCTCCGTGGTCGAGGCCGGTGCGTACTAGGCGTCCACCTTGGCCTTGGGCCTGCACCGGCGGGCCGCCGTGGATCCAGTTGCACACGTCGATGTTGTGGATGTGCTGCTCGACGATGTGGTCGCCGCAGAGCCAGTTGAAGTAGTACCAGTTGCGCATCTGGTACTCCATCTCACTCTGACCGTCCTGGCGACCGCGCACCCAGACGCCACCGGAGTTCCAGTAGCACCGGTAGAGGAGGATGTCGCCGAGCTCTCCTGCTTGGAGACGACCGACAGTCTCTTGGTACCTCGGGTCGTGATGTCGCTGGAGGCCTACGCCCACTTTGAGGCCCTTCTGCTTCGCGACCTCAGCGGCCGCGAGCACCTTGCGGATGCCTGCGCCGTCGACGGCCACCGGCTTCTCCATGAAGACGTGCTTGCCTCGCTCGATCGCGTACTCCACGTGCATGGGGCGGAAGCCGGGGGGCGTCGTCAGGATGACGACATCGACTCCAGGGGTGTCGATGGCGTTCTTGAAGCCGTCGAAGCCTGTGAAGCGGCGGTCTTCGGGGACGTCGACCTGCTCCGGGTGATTCTTGGTGAGGGTGTTGAAGGAGCCCTCGAGGCGGTCCGAGAAGGCGTCGGCCATGGCGAGGAGCTTCACAGGCCCGCTCGTAGAGAGAGCTTGGCCAGCGGCGCCCGTGCCGCGACCGCCGCAGCCGACGAGCGCGACGCCGAGCTCTTCGTCTCCGCGCGCTCTGCCCTCGCCGAGGGCGAGGCGCTCTCCGTCCTGCGGGAAGATCCCGCCGCTCGTGAGCCCAGCGCCGACGACGGCCCCGGAGGAGTGCAAGAATGTGCGGCGTGAGGTCCCAGCGCTGCGCTCGGAGTTCTTGTTGTTGGACATAGCGGTGTCTCTCGTGAGTGGGGTGGGGATCAGCGGCCGCCTCGGCGCTGCTTCTCTTGGATCTCGCGGACGCTGTCTAGGTCAGCTTCCCAGTAGTAGGCCATCTCCTCAAGCGTGGGCTGCTTGAGCGGGCGCACGATACGGAAGCCGACGAAGGTCGCGTCCGTGTGATACCAGATGCTCTTGGGGAGCTGAGGGTCTTGTACCTTCCAGCCCTTCGAAGACTTACGCCGCGCGGCGGAGCGCAGCATCTCTGGATCGTCATCCCATGAGCCTCCGCGCACGGTGCGCGGGTAGAGCTCCATGGGTTTGTTGAGGGGGGCGTGCACGCTCTCTTTACCGAGGAAGCCGTAGCCGTCTTTGGTGAACGCGTCGAGGACCCACTCGGACACGTTCCCGTGCATGTCGTAGAGCCCCCAAGGGTTGGGCTTCTTCGTCCCGATCTTCTGGTACTGATCGTCGGCGTTGTCGAAGTGCCAGGCGTATTCGTCCAAGAGGTCGACGTCGTCTCCGAAGGAGTAGGCGGTCGTCGTCCCGGCGCGGCAGGCGTACTCCCACTCTGCCTCGGTAGGGAGCCGATAGAAGCGCCCGGTCTTGTGTGAGAGCCACTTGGTGTACTGCTTTGCCGCGAACTGTGTCATGCAGATCGCTGGGTAGCCCTCCACGCCCATCTCGAAGTCCATAGGGACATAGGGTGGCGTCGGTCTGCTGACCGCGTCCGCCCAAGCGTCCTGCGGGGTGGTCTCGGCCTCGCCGCCTTCGCGCGCTTGGATGTCGAGCTTGAACTGGAACAGCTGGTACTCATCCCAGGAGACCTCGTGCGTGCCCATCCAGAAGGCGTCGAGCGAGACCTCGACCTGCGGCCCCTCGCTGTCTTCACGATCTTCTTCGTCTTCGGGGCTCCCCATGAGGAAGGAGCCGCCGAGGATGGGGGTCATCTGAAAGTCGACCTCGCTCCCTGGGATCGCCTCAGCGTAGGGCTTCATCTCCTCTGCGCTCTGGGCGCTCGCGCCCTCGACCTCGCGGGGGCTGGGGAAGCCCTCAGGCATCTCGGGGTAGACACCTTCGTTGGACCCAGTCGGCTCTTGGCCGCCGTCATCTACAGAGGGGGTGAGCAGGCCGATGAGGAGCAGGCAGGGGAGGGTCGCTTGGAGCTGCATAAGAGATGGCGTCGCCGCGAGCGCGGCGGGGACACGGTTATAAGTCATGAGCGCGAGGCTCGCGGGGCATTTCAGCGATTGGTGCCCTCGCGGGATGGCAGAGGGTGAGGTGCGCGGGTTAGAACGGAGAGATGCGCCTGCAGATCGGGATCCTCTTGACCGCGCTCGCCGCGTGCGCGACGAGCGGCGAGCCACGAGGAGAGCTTGAGCTCTTCAAGATGGAAGACCCCGCCATGGGTACGCTCTTTCGCGCCTCCTTCTATGCGGCAGACTCCGAGGAGGCCGCGAGCGTATGGGAGGCTGCGATCGACCGAGTGCGCGAGATCGAGCGCGCTGCCAGCGACTGGGACTCCGAGAGTGAGCTGCGGCAGCTCTCTGCGCGATCTGTCGGCGAGTGGTCGCAGCTCTCTGATGACCTCGCGGTGCTGCTCGCCCGCGCTCAAGAGCTCCACGAGGTGACCGGCGGGGCATTCGACGTGAGTGTTGGTCCCTACGTGCGGCTCTGGCGGCGCGCGCGCCGGCTCTCTGAGTTGCCTGATCCAGAGCGCCTCAGCGAGGCGTCGCGGGCCGTGGGGATGCAGCAGCTCGAGCTCGTAGAGGATCGCGCGCGCTTGCTCGCAGAGGGGATGCGGCTCGACCTCGGCGCGATCGCCAAGGGCTACGCCCTCGATGAGGCTCTCAAAGTCTTCAGGGAGCGAGGCATCGAGCGCGCGCTGCTCGATGGAGGGGGAGACCTCCTGGCAGGTGGCCCGCCTCCAGGCCTTTCTGGCTGGGTCATCTCTGTCCGACCGCTGGGAGGTGAGGGGCGAGGGTGGCCCCTTGAGCTCGCGCACCGCGCGATCGCGACCTCTGGAGATGCAAATCAGTTCGCGCTGATAGAGGGGCAGCGCTACTCACACATCGTGGACCCAAGGAGCGGGTGGGCGCTCAAGGGCTCCCAGGCTTCAGCGGTCACAGCCCCAGACTGCGCGACGGCTGACGCGCTGGCCTCCGCGCTATGCGTCATGGGAGAGGAAGGCGTCGCCCTCGTTGAGCTCCTGCCTGAGATCGAGGCTTGCTACTGGGGTGACGGAATCGGTGAGTATGGGACTTGCGCAACCGGGGGACTTCGCTGGATGATGGCTGCCCCGCCTGAGCACGGGGTCACAAGCCCCCGTCTCCGCTAACAACCCAAGCCGAGCCCTCCCCGAGGCCTCTTTGAACACCATGAAAGACCGCACCAAGCCTACCCGTCGTGATCTCATCGTCTCCAGCACTGCCGCGGCGGTAGTCGGCGCTACTCCGGTCCTTGGGCGCCGTGGCGAGAGCAGGGAGACCTTGAAGGTTGGGCTCATTGGCTGTGGTGGGCGCGGGACGGGCGCCGCGGCGCAGGCGCTACGCGCTGACCCCAACACGAAGCTCGTCGCTCTCTGCGACGCCTTCGAGGACCATCTGGAGAACTCCCTCCGAACCCTGAGCGGCACAGCGGACATCGCTGACCGGGTCGAGGTCACCCCTGACCACAAGTTTGTCGGCTTTGAGGGCTACAAAGGGGTCATCGACACCTGCGACGTCGTCCTCTTGGCGACCTCGCCGCACTTCCGCCCCATGCACGTCGAAGCGGCGGTCGATGCTGGCAAGCACCTCTTCGTCGAGAAGCCGGTCGCTACCGACGGGCCTGGCCTGCGCAGGATCTGGAAGGCTTGTGACAAGGCGAAGGAGCAAGGCACGGTCGTGGTCTCCGGTCTCTGCTACCGATATCAGTTCGCGAAGCAGGAGACGGTCAAGCGGATCCACGACGGTGCGCTCGGTGAGATTACGGCGATGCAGACCTCCTACAACACAGGCGGCCTGTGGCACCGAGGTCGTAAGCCTGAGTGGAGTGACATGGAGTACCAGATGCGCAACTGGCTCTACTTCACCTGGCTCTCGGGCGACCACATCGCAGAGCAGCACATCCACAGCCTCGACAAGATCGCTTGGGTGAAGGGCTCCTACCCGACCAAGTGCGTCGCTTCGGGCGGCCGCATCCAGCGTACGGAAGAGAAGTGGGGGAACATCTACGACCACTTCAACACCACCTATGAGTGGGAAGATGGCGTACGCGCCTTCAGCTCTTGCCGTCAGATCTCTGGCGCCGCGAGCGACGTCTCGGACTGGGTCTGGGGCACAAAGGGCAAGGCGAACATTCAGGCCCACCGCATCTGGGCTGACGAGAAGTGGCGCCACAAGAGCGAAGGCCCCGACGACATGTACCAGAACGAACACGACGCGATGTTCGCGGCGATTCGAGCTGGAGAGGTCATCAACAACGGTGACTACATGTGCGAGAGCACGCTGATGGCGATCATGGGCCGTATGGCGGCCTACACTGGCCAAAGCGTGACCCGCGAGGCGGCGCTGAACAGCGAGCTGGACCTCTCGCCGCCGAGCTATGACTGGACCGCGCTTGAGACGCGCCGGGTCTCTATCCCCGGCGTCACGAAGTTCATCTGAGCTAGAAGAGCGGCGCGCGGCCGTCTCCTAGCGAGGTGGCGGGCGCGCCCAAGCGCTCTAACATCGCGAGGTGCAGGTCGTTCATGGGGGTCTTCTCAGGGTAGCGGACCGCCTCCCCTGTCTTGATCCCGCCGCCGCGACCTGCGAGAAGGATGGGCAGGTCGTGGTGTGCGTGGGAGTTCCCGTCCGCGATCCCAGATCCATAGACGATCATGCTCGAGTCGAGGAGAGTCTCTCCGCCCTCGGTGATGCTGCTCAGGCGGTCGAGGAAGTAGGCGAGCTGTTCCACATGAGCGCGGTTGATCTTGCGGATGTCTGCTTGCTTGACCGGATCCTTGCCGTGGTGTGAGAGGGAGTGATGCCCCTGTGTGACTCCGACCTCTTTGTGGGCGCGGTTGGAGCCCTCGTTGCCGACGAGGAAGGTCGCGAGGCGGGTGGAGTCGGTCTCGAAGGCGAGCGCGATCACGTCGTAGAGCAGACGCTGGTGCTCGGCGTGGTCGTCGGGGATGCCCTCGGGGGCCCTCGAGAGAGGGACCTCTTGCGCGCGCTTCTCTTGGCTGAACTCGAGGCGGCGCTCTAGCTCACGGATCCCGTCGAAGTACTCCTCGAGCTTGTCCTTGTCTGCCTTGCCGAGCTTGCGGCGCAGGCGCCGGGCGTCGGCGAGGACGTAGTCGATGATGCTCAGGCGCCGCTCTTCGCGGACGGCGAGAGCGGCGGCTGTCTCGACCTTGCCGCCTCCCCTGAAGAGGCGCTCAAAGACCAGCCTCGGGTTCCGCTCCTTACCCGCGGGGGTCTTCTCGGAGAGCCACGAGATGTGCCCGGAGTAGGCGCAGGAGTAGCCGGAGTCGCACTGACCCGAGACCCTCGCACCCTCACAGCCGACGACGAGAGAGCGGAAGGGGGTCTCTGCGCCGATGGCGTCCGCGGCGACCTGGTCAGCGCTCTTTGCGAGCTTGACTGCGCCGTCGGTCTTCAGGGGTTGGACCCCTGTCAGGAAGACCGCGCTCGCGCGGGCGTGGTCGCCCGGTCCGTCGCCGTTGGCACGGGCCTTCTGCTGATCCAGGCCCATGAGCACAGACAGGTGGCGCTTGTGCTTCGCTAAGGGTTCGAGGATCCAAGGGAGCTCGTAGCTCTTCCCAAGGCTCGTCGGCCGCCAGTCGGGCATGTGGACCCCGTTCGGGACGTAGATCCACACAGCGCGGGTGGGCGCCTTCACTGACGGAGTCCTCGTCGCGCCAAAGACCGTGGTGGGGCTCATCGCCTCGAGGGCGGGGAGCGCCATCGCTGTGCCGAGGCCGCGGAGCAGTGTGCGTCTGGAGAGGGGCTTTCGCATCAGTTCGAGTCCGTGCTCAACATGGTAAACGCTCTCGTCTGAATCACAGCCCTGATCATGTCTGCGAGGCTGGGAGTGGGGCCTGCGATCTCGAGGATCTTGGTCACATGACCCCGATCGGTGCGCTCGAGCCCGCGTCCGAGGGCATAGACAAAGAGCTTTTCAGCGAGGGTGCGCTCGAAGGCGTCACCGTCTAAGAGGTGCTGTCCCATCTCGAGCGGCCCCTCAAAGCTCTGCCCGTCGGGGAAGACGCCTGAGGCATCAATCGGCTTCCCCTCGCTCTCGTCGCGCCAGCGTCCGATCGCGTCGTAGTTCTCCATGGCGAAGCCGATGGGGTCGATCTTGTCGTGACACACAGCGCAGGCAGCGTCATCTCGGTGGCGCTCAAAGCGCTCCCTCAAGGTCGCGCCAGACATCTCGGTATCTGGTGAGAGGGAGTCGTTGCCTGGTGGAGGAGGGGGCGGCGGCGTGCCCAAGATAGCCTCGAGCACCCACTTGCCACGGCGGACGGGCGAGGTCCTCGTGGGGTTGCTCGTCGCAGTGAGCACGCTCGCGTGGCCGAGCAGCCCGCGACGCGGTGTCTCTATGAGGGAGACGACGCGCATCATCTCACCGCTCACCCCTTCGACGCCGTAGTGCTCTGCGAGGCGTTCGTTTAGGAGAGAGAAGTTCGCGTCCATTAAGGTCGAGGCCGGGAGCTCGCTCCGCAGCACATAGTCGAAGAAGCGCAGGGTCTCCTCGGTCATGGAGAGCCGCAGCTCTTCATCGAACTCAGGGAAGAGCTCGTCATCAGGGCTCGCTTCGCTGAGGACGCCGATCTGCAGCCACTGGGTGGCGAAGTTCTTCGCGAGCGCGAGCGATCGTGGGCTCCGGAGGAGACGATCGGTCTGCTGCGCGAGGACCTCGGGTTCGCTGAGGGTCCCCAGCGCGGCGAGCTGGCGGAGCTCCTCATCAGGGCTGGTGCTCCAGAGGAAGTAAGAGAGGCGCGTGGCGAGCTCCCAATCTGTGAGAGGGGCAGATGCCGCGACCTCTTCGAGGTCTTCTCCAAACTCGATGCGGTAGATGAAGTTAGGTGAAGAGAGCAGGACCGTGAGCCCGAGGCGTACTCCCTCTTCGAGGCTGTAGCCCTCGGGGACAGTGCGCTCAAGGCGGCCGAGCTCAGTGCGAGAGATCGGCCGACGCCAGACGCGCTCCGCGAGGTGTTCGAGGACCCTGAGCTGGCGTCTGCGAGTGCTCCCTTCACCAGCGACCGCTTTGCTCATGAGGTGTCTCTGGAGTGCGCTGATCTTGGGTCGGTCTACGGGCCCCTCTACCTCGATGGCTGTGATCATGACGTTCCGGTCACGACGGGTCCCGTCAGGGAGCTTGGGCTTATAGAAGTCGTTGATGAAGCGCGCAGCGATGAGGCGCTTGCCTTTGGAGACGCTGACCTTGAGCTCTAGCGTGTCAGGCTTCTCCTTCGTCCCTGGGATCTCGAAGACTCTCAGGCGCTCTCCATCGAGCTTCAAGGCGACCTTCGCGAGCTCATCACCTCCTTTCGTAGACCAGCCGCTGAAGCGGAGCACGTACTCGCCGTCGCGAGGGAAGTCGTGCGTCGCCTGAGCCTCCGCGACCCAGGGCAGCCAGACCGCGCCGCTGCGGAACTCTCCCTTGTCCGTCTTGAGCTCGCCGGTGTATCGACGCTTGCGCTTCTCGCCGCGTCGCTCGACGATGATGGCCTCCTCAGCGATCAGCTCCGCGGCCTCGAGGTAGCGCTCTAGCGTGAGCTCCGAGACCGAGAGGGCCTCACCGACGGTGTCGAAGCCGTGACCGACCGTGTCTGCTGGGAAGAAGTCCTTCGCGTCGAACTCGACCCCGAGGAGGTCGCGCACAGTGTTCTCGTACTCGACCGCATTGAGCCTGCGCAGCACGACCTCTCCCGGCGGAGCGGTGTCTGCATCGACCGCGCCGAACTCACGCGAGATCCAAGCGAGCGCGCTGTCAATCTCGTCTTGCCCCGGGCGGGCCTCAGTCTTTGGCGGCATGTCGCCTGCGAGGAGCCGACGCTCCACGTCGAACCAGAGCTCCGGCTCTCTGAGCGCAGCCTCTCTGGTCGTGAAGCGAGCGAGGTTGAGGCCAGCTTCAGGCTCGAAGTCGTCATGACAGAGCGCGCAGTGCTCTGCCAAGAACGTCCCCATATCTTTGCTGAAGGTGTCCTCCTGCGCGCTCGCGCTGCCTGTAAACAGGAGCGCCAAGGCAGCTAGGGTTGAGGCAGCGCGCGACATGGAAGGGCCAGCCTACCAGCGCGCTGCGATTTGGTCTGCTCTGCAATCCCCGAGCAGGCCGGTGAGCTTCAGCTAGAGGTCTCTTCCTCGTCGCGCCGCTTGCGACACCTCGCGCATCCGCGTCGGTTGCCTAGGTGCGCTCCGATCAGGAGAAAGCTCCCTGTGATCGTCGCGATCCCGGCAGGAGGCATGTGGAGCCGAGAGCCGCCATCTTCATCTGCGACGACTGCAGGGCAGCACTCGGTGCATGCGCCTTCGGCGTCCTCAATAGGCTCAGCAGCCGCAAGTACTGGGATGGGCTTCAAATCCTCCGGGAGATAGGGCAGGGCGCTCCCCGTGAGGATGAATGTGATTCCCGTCAGAGCGGTCACCAAAACCCAACGCTCCTTGTGCTCTCGGTAGCCGAAGATCACAACGGTCAGAGCTAACGGCACGACGAACAATGCCATCGCAGCGTGAGAGGCAGGGTGCGCCCAGACCTTAGCGAAGGCCGGCATCGCCAAGAAGAAGAGGGGAGAGACCAGGCAGTGGAGCGCACAGAGGGTAGAGGCCATGCTGCCGAGCCTGTCCCAGCGGCCAGAGATCGGCGCACAAGTCATTTCACTTTGATTCGTCATTATCCGGCTCTCCGACATTCCTGGCACTTCCCATGAAGGAGGACTTCATGGCTGGTCATCTCAAAGCCTGCGGGCAAGAGGTCCTCTAGGTCGCTGACACAGCCTTTGAGGTCAAAGGCGCGGGAGCATTCGACGCACAGGAAGTGGTGGTGATGCTCTAGGTCTGCAGGCTCGTAGCGTATGGCCCCTGATTCTAGCTCAACCGCGACGAGTCTGCCCTCTTCGACGCCCAGCTTGAGGGAACGATAGATCGTCGCGATGCCGATTCCAGAATCGGGCTTTCCCTCGCTGAGCTTCGCTAGGAGCTCCGTAGCGGACATAGGACCTTGCGCGGAGGCTAGGGCAGCCATGACCGCCTTGTGTTTCTTGCTGATTCGAGCCACCCAATAATGATAATCAGTTCTCAAAACCAGGTCGATCATCCGTTATGGATTTATCTCCTGAGCTAGCCCGTGGGACGCTTACTTTGCTCTACGGCGTCTGCTCGAGGGTTCATGACTCGAAACCAGAACGGCGGGACGAGGGCAGCGAGCATCATGGTCGGGTAACCCGCTGGGAGGCATGGCGCGTCGGCACGTGCCCGGAGCAGGTCATAGGGCCGGCTCGCCTCCATGTGATGGTCGGAGTGACGCGTCAGGTGAAAGAGGTAGGCGCTCGTCAGTGCGTGAGTGCTGTTCCAGCTGTGATGGTCTGCGACTCGCTCCAAGCGACCGTTCTCCAGAGTGGCGCGAGTCAGGCCGTAGTGTTCGATGTAGTCGGTGACCTCTAGCAGGAAGACCGCCATCGCCGCCTGGCCGAAGAAGAACACGACGATCAGCGGACCGCCGAAGAGATAGAGGCTCGTAACGAGCGCGGTCTGAGTGATGAGGTACCGCAGCCTCCTGTTACGCAGGCTGAGGGCTGGGATACCGGCGCGCTCGCAGCGCTTGCGCTCAAGGCGCCACGCGCTGGTCATGCCTGTGAAGACCGCGCGAGGGATGAAGGCGTAGATGCTCTCACCTCTCCTCGCGGTCACAGGGTCCTCGTAGGTGCCGACGAAGCGGTGATGCCCAAGCACATGCTCTATGCAAAAGTGCGCGTAGCACACCATGCTCATCAAGACCTCTCCCATGGCGCGATGGATCCGGCCGCGGCGGTGCATCAGTTCATGAGCGATTGTTATCCCACCTGCTCCTGCGACGCCGCCCATGGAGATGCAGATTCCGATGAGCTCCCAGGTCGCGGGCCTGTTCTCCAAGATCGAAGCGACGGTCCACGCAAAGACGGCGATTTGTGTCGGGACCCAGAGCTCGAGCGCCAGGTCATGGAAGCGGCTTCGTGGGGCGTCGAGGTCCGCCTCTCTCGTTGAGTGGCCTGAGAATGCGTCCATAAGAGGCGTCACGAGGAACACATCTAGGAGCATGAGGTAGACCCATAGGCCTCGTAGCTCCACCCCGATGAGGTGGAGCATGGGGAAGCTGTAGGCGATGAGGAAGGGGAGCCGGGGCACGGGTAAGAGTTTGCTCTCTCTGGTAGCGCAGCGGGAGGGGGATTCGAAGTGCAGCGAGCAGTGTGAGGGAAGGTTTCAGCTTTCGTACTCCTGCCGGAGCTCTTTGATCGGTTTGAGAGAGGCGCTCTGGGGCCGCCCTAGCGGTCATTCTGCAGGGCATCTCGCATGCTGTACGACTCTCAGAAGAAACCGCAGACATTAAAAGCGTATTCCTAATAAACTTGCGTAATGACTTGAGTGGACGGCTTCAATAAGGCCTTTTTGAGGGGCCTTAAGGGGCTAGGTTCACGTCACAGTTACAGTTCGGCCTGATTCTCCCATGATCCATCACAATCGCTCTAGCCAGACAAATTGGCTCGATCCTCACGACCTCGCTCGTGAGAGGGGCGAGCGTAGGGGCAGCGGTGATTCTCCCTCTCCCTCATCTGCAGTGGAGAGTGGAGAACTCGTCATCCGTTACTCGATGGATGGAGACGATGTGTCGAGGGACGCCTACGTGCACTCGCACGAGAGCTCGACGATCTTTCACCTCTCTGGTTGGGCCTCTGCTGTCGAGGGGGCGTTTCAAGCTGAGCGCCGCGATCTGATCGCCACGAGAGGTGACGCCTTGGTCGGTGTCCTGCCGCTCTCAAAGTGTCGGCGTGCGTTCGGAGGTAGCAACTGGATCTCAGCGCCCTGGGGTGTCTATGGGGGTCCGATCGCTGACACTCCAGAGATCTCACAAGCGCTCGTAGAGGTCGCGATTGAGCGCGCGAGCGAGGCGGGCGCCAAGCGCCTTGACCTACGATGCCTAGAAGACCCAGAGCTCCCGGGGCTCGCCAAATCCGACCTCTATGTGACCTTCCGAAAATCTCTACCTCGGAGGGTGGAGGATGTGCTCGGGACCTTCCCGAAGACAGAGCGCAGATATGTCAGGCACGCGGTGAGTCGACATGGCCTCAGCTTTGAAGAGGGGAGCGGATATCTCGGAGACCTCCATCGGCTCTTCTTGACGAGCAAGCGCAGCCTCGGATCTCCCGGACTCCCTGCTGCTTGGTGGGGCGCGCTCGAGTCACAGCGTGGCCTCGACTATGTGCTGCACGCTGCGCGGCGGGGCTCGGAGATCTTGGCCGTCACCCTCACCTTCCTTCACAAGAAGGAGGCAGCGATGTACTACATCGGGACGGCGCCAGACGCGAACCGCAAGTACCACGCGACGACCTTCCTCATCGAGAGGTGTATGGAGTGGTGTGTGTCTAACGGGTACAAGCTCTTCGATCTCGGTCGCAGTCGAAGAGACTCTGGGGCCTGCGCCTTTAAGCGCAACCAGGGCTTTGAGTCCATCCCGCTCAACTACCGACACGCGCTCCTCTCAAGCGACGCGAGCATGCCCTCGTTTACTCCGTCTAATCCGAAGACTGCGATCCTAAGAAAGACATGGTCTCGGCTCCCCTTGTGGGCATGCGGAGGGCTGTCGAACCGCCTCGCGAGCTTCCTCCCCTGAGTAGCGGCTCTAGAGCGAGCGCGCTCAGAGAAATAGGGCGGCGCGAAGAACCTCTCTGCCCTTACCCTGTTCTTCGTTCACGATGAAGATCCTCTCTACAGCGCTGCTCTGCCTCGCGGCGTCAGGCTCTCACTCGCAGGGCGAGGGCGCTGCGATCGCCTGGTTTGGGACTTGGGAGCAAGGTCTCGCCGAGGCTAAGCGCTTGGACTTGCCGATCCTCCTGCACTCAGCGGCCCCCCGCTGCGGCGGTGTCCCTGGGATGTGGTGACCTGGCTTTCAGGATACGAACGAGAAATATCTCTCCGATCCTGCCGTGGTCACGGCCTCCAGAAGCTTCGTCTGTGTTCGACCCAAGTCCTTCGAAGACTGGGACGAGTCGGAGCTCCTCCTGTCTATCTTCAGCGGTCGCAATGGTCGCTTAGAGAACACGGTCTTCACAGTCCTCGACGCTGAAGGTGAGAAGCAGCTCACTCGTAGCGGTCGGTCGCCGAAGTGGATCTCTGAAGACGCTGATGAGTTCGCTGCGCTCCTCAACGAGCTCGCAGAAGAGCACGTGCGTCCGACCAAAGGGAAGGCGAAGCAGCGCTCGCTGCCGACGATCAAGGGCCTCAAGCTCGCCATGAACGTCGCCGCCTGCGACTCCATGCCGCTCGTGCTCGCTGTCGGGAGAGATGAGAAGGCGGCCAAGAAGCTCTGCGATCGACTCGCGCCGCTCGCCTGGAGTGATGAGCTCATCGGTCGCTTCCGCTGGGTCTCTCTCGCAGGGACAGAGGAGCTCTCTGGAGTCGAGGGGCTGCCGGCAGAGCCCGGGCTCTACGTTGTTCAAACGGACGCCTACGGGATCACCTGCGAGCTCTTGTCCCAGGCCAAGCCGACCGCGAAGGAGAAGGCGCTCAGCGAGGCCTTGAGTAGAGGGCTCGAGGCCTTCGACCCGCCGCGCACGCGGCGCCGGGGCATGCACGTCCGCGAGGGGGAGCGAAAGGGCTACTCCTGGGAGCACGCCACCGGTCACTCGGAGCGTGTCCCTTTCACCGGCAAGAAGGGCTGATCGGGGCCTCGGAGCGAGGGGTGTGTGAGGTCGGTTAGAGTGAGCGCATGCAAGCGCTCCTTATCGCCGCACTGACCCTCTCCGCCCCTCAAGATACCCAGACCCTGACCGAGCGCTTTGAGGCGCCGGAGGGTGTCGTGGTGAGCCTCTGGGCTGAGTCTCCCCAGCTGTACAACCCCGCCGCCATCGACGTGGATCCGAAGGGGCGCGTCTGGGTCGCGGAGGCTGTCAACTACCGCAGGTGGGGGGGAAGAAACCCTGGCGTGGATCACCCCGAGGGGGACCGCGTCGTGATCCTAGAAGACACGGACGGCGACGGGAGCGCAGACAGCTCTAAGGTCTTTGTCCAGGACGCGGACCTGACCGCGCCCCTGGGGATCTGCGTCGTCCCTCCTCGCGTGTATGTCTCTTGCTCTCCCCACATCTTCGTCTACACCGATGAGGACGGCGACGATGTCCCCGACAAGCGGGAGACCTTCCTCACAGGCTTCGGAGGCTTCGACCACGACCACGGCGTCCACTCGGTCGTCGCCGGCGACGACGGCTGGCTCTACATCGCCGCAGGGAACGCGGGCCCGCACATCGTCACGGGCAGCGACGGCGCCACCGTTCGCTCAGGGAGCATCTACACCGGGGGCTCTCCCTACAACGGCAGGAACAGCCCGGGCCTCGTGAGCGACGACGGGATGGATTGGACAGCAGGCATCATGCTGCGCGTGCGTCCTGATGGGACGGGACTCCACGTCTTCGCCGACAACTTCCGCAACCAGTACGAGGTCGCGCGCGACTCCTTCGGCAACCTCTACACCGAGGACAACGACGACGACGGCAACCAGGGCTGCAGGACGGCATGGGTCGCAGAGGGCGCGCGCTATGGCTACTTCTCCGAGGATGGCTCGCGCACTTGGCGCGCAGACATGCGTCCGGGGCAGGACGTTCAGACCGCGCACTGGCACGCCGACGACCCAGGCGTGATGCCGACTTGGACCATCAACGGCGCTGGTGGGCCGACGGGAGTGTGTATCTACGAGAGCGGGCCGATCGCTGGGCTTGAGGGCGCAGTCCTGAACTGCGACGCCGGCGCAGGCGTCGTCTATGCGCACAAGCCCGTAGTCGAAGGCTCGGCATATCGTCTAGAGCCCTCTGTCTTCCTTGGTCGCACCGACTCGAGCGGGCGCGCCGCAGACGACGGCAAGGGCAAGTGGTTCCGCCCAAGCGACGTCTGCGTCTCAACGGACGGGGCCATCTATGTCGCGGACTGGTACGACCCCGGCGTCGGCGGTCACGGCGCGGGTGACCGCGAGTCTTACGGGCGCATCCTGCGAGTTGAGCCTGAGGTGTACACAGCCGAGGTGAGAGAGGGGCTGCGCTCTCCTTGCCTCAGCGTCCGCGCGGTCGAGCGGGCGCGCCTCATCGCGATGGGGCCTGACGCCGAGCCGATCGTCAGCGAGCTCTGGCGCGACCCGGACCCGCGCGTCGTCTCCCGCGCGATGCAGCTCGCGATCCAGCACTCTCCTGGCGGCAGAGCGGCCTTCGCCGCGCACGACTTCGACTGGACGCCGGAGCTACGCATCGCCGCCCTGCGGACGCTCTGGCTGCACGCGCCCGAGATGATCGCACCCTCATGGGAGGAGCTCGCCTCCGACGCCTCACCGCTCGTGCGCGCCACCTTCGCGCGCCTCCTCGGGGACCTCGACTGGGAGGAGCGTGCGAGAGCCCTCCTGACCATCGCCCTGCACCATGAGGTCGGAGATCGTGTGTCCGTCGAGTCGATCGGCATCGGCGCGCGCGGTCACGAGGGCGAGCTCGCGCTCCTCCTCGCCGAGGCGCTCGCTATCGAAGGTCTCCAAGAGGAGGCCTACCGCGAGCTGCTCTGGCGACTCCATCCGGTGGAGGCCGTCGAGCCCATGCTCGCCTATGCCATGGATGAGGCGCTCTCTCTCGACGCGCGGGTTCAGATGATTGATGGGCTCGCCTTCTGCGAGGCGCGCGAGGCGGCGGACGCGATGTTCGTCCTCTGGCATGCCGGCCCTGCGGACACGCGGGACAAGGCGCGCTGGTGGTTCAACAACCGCTTAGAGAACAGCTGGCGTGAGTATGCGCCTCCCGGCGCGCGCCCTGACATCGACCTCGGCGCCGCGACCCAGCGCTGGGCGAGCGGCGTCGTGCGTTCTGGACTCACGGACGTCGACGTGGACGTCACGGGCGGGGGGCGGGTCTGGCTCGTCGTCACGGACGGCGATGACGGCGACTCCTGTGACTGGGCGGACTGGATCGAGCCGCGCTTCGTCTTGGAGGACGGCGGGGTCGTCCCCGTGCGCAGCTGGGACGCGGCAGAGCAAGGCTGGGGCATAACTCGACTCGACAAGAACGCGAGCAACGGTCCGCTGCGCGTCGGCGACGAGACCTTTGAGCGTGGGATCGGGACCCACGCGAACGCGCAGATCTTGCTCCCGGTCCCGAGCGGCGCGAGCCGATTCTTGGTGTCCGTCGGGCCGGACTATGGAGGCACGAGCCAGGGCTGCGGGACATCGATCGAGTTCCAGGTCTGGGTCGAGGACGCAGAGGCTGAGGTGGGGGTAGACCCCAGGCGGCTCACCCTGATGGACGCTGCGGCAGACTGGCTCGACCGCGAGCGCGCGGCGAAAGACCTCGCGTCGGATCCGGAGGGAGGGCTCTTCCTCTTGGCGAGAGCTGAGGAGAGCGCGCTCCCGGAGCGCCTCGTGACCGCTGCGACGGAGGCCATCTACAAGAACCCTGACCTCGGCGTGCGCGCCCTCGCGACGGCACACTTTCCGCGACCCGGCATGGAGGCGCTGCCCCCGGTGTCAGAACTCTTGGCCATTGAGGGATCGGCGGAGCGCGGCCGAGAGGTCTTTCGCTCTGAGCAAGCGCGCTGCTCTTCCTGCCATGCGCACACCGGCTTCGGACAAGACATCGGACCTGACCTCACCGCGATCCACTCCAAGTACGGCAGGGGCGAGCTGCTCGACGCCGTGTTGAACCCCTCCGCGGCGATCACCCACGGCTACGACACCTACCTCGTCCAGACGACAGACGGGACGCTGGCCTCAGGCTTCGTCCTCGCGGACGGCGTCGACCTGATTCTGAAGGACACTCAGGGGAACCGGCACGTGATCCCGTCCGAGGACATCGCCGTGAAGAAGAAGCAGGAGCTCTCGGTCATGCCCGAGGGGCTCACCATGGGTCTCAGCCCGCAAGAGATCGCGGACCTCCTGGCCTTCCTCGAGCGCCCGGACGAGCGCGAGCCGGAGTTCGGCGAGCCCATCGAGCTCTTCAATGGACAGGATCTCACCGGCTGGACCTATCACCTGCGGGGCGGCGGCGAGCGAGACGACGTGTGGTCTGTCGTGGACGGAGTGATCCGCTGCGAGGGGAACCCGGTCGGCTACATCCGCACTGAGGAGTCCTATTTGAACTACGAGCTGACCCTCGAGTGGCGCTTCGACCCTGACCGCGGCGCTGGCAACTCTGGCGTCCTCTGTCGCATGACCGGGGAAGACACGGTCTGGCCTCACAGCATGGAGGCTCAGCTGCAGTCCGGGAGCGCCGGCGACATCTGGAATATTGACAAGGTCCCGATGGTCGCCGCGCCCGAGCGCACCAGCGGAAGGCACACCCGCGGCAAGCTCGCCTCGAGCGAGCGCCCCCTCGGCGAATGGAACAACTACCGCATCCGCTGCGACCGCGGCTACCTCCGCCTCGAGGTGAACGGCGCCGTGCAGAACGAGGCCATTTGGTGCGAGGAGGTCCCCGGCAAGATCTGCCTGCAGTCCGAGGGCGCCTACATCGAGTTCCGGAACATCGTCCTCAGACCGATCTTGAACTGAGCGATCAGCGCGTCGGCGCTGATCGGCCGCGCTCTCGCTGTGCGTGGAGCAAGGCCTCGAGGTGGGCGACGACCTCGGGGTGCTCGGCCCAGACGTTCGTGGTTTCGGCTGGGTCTCGCTCGAGGTGGTAGAGCTGCCCCGTGGGCTCGCCCTCCTCGGGCTCCACACTCGCAGGGCCGGTGAAGCCGCCAGAGCCGCGCTTGATGATGAGCTTCCATGGGCCTTGGCGGATCGCGAAGAAGCCGCGCACCGAGTGGTGGACGATCTGGTCACGGATGGGCTCCGGAGCTCGCTCGCCGCGGAGGTGCCTCGAGAGGTCGAAGGAGTCCTCTCCGCCAGCCGCTGGGACCTCGCCCGTGATGGCGGCGAAGGTCGCGTAGAGGTCGGTGAGGCAGAGGAGCTCGTCCGTCTCTTCGCCAGAGGGGACGCGGCCGGGCCAGCGCACGAGGAAGGGGACGCGGTGCCCGCCCTCGTGAATGTCAGCCTTCTGACCGCGCAGGCCGTTGTTCGCGTCGTGCTCCCACTTCTTGATGTCAGACACCGGCCAGTGCGAGCCGTTGTCGCTCGTCACGACGAGGAGGGTGTCCTCCGCCATCCCACCAGCCTCAAGCGCGGCCATCACCTGACCGACGACGCCGTCAACCTCGGCCACGAAGTCGCCGTAGTGCGAGATGGCGGTCTTGCCCTCCCACTCCTTGTTGGGGAGCCAGGGCGTGTGCGGCGCGGTGAGGGGCAAGTAGAGGAAGAGCGAGTCGTCTGTCCCGCCCTCGGCGTGAGCGCTGATTCGCGCGCAGGCCTCCTCTGCGAGCTTCGGCAGCACGGCGTGCATGTCCCAGCCCGGTGAGGCCTTGCCGGCGCGCCAGAAGCCGCCGCCGTTTTGCCTGCGGTGCTTGCTGCCTGGGATGTCATCGGTGGGCTCCGAGACCACGTCGTGGTCTACGACATAGACGTAGGGCTCCATATCCAAGGAGGCAGGGAAGAGGAAGGCGTGGTCAAAGCCCACCTCAAGCGGGCCTGGCTTGAGCGGCTTTGAGTAGTCCGTGGGCTGCTCGTCCCCGAGCCCTAGGTGCCATTTGCCGACGACGTGAGACTCGTAGCCGCGCTCACCCAGCACGCTCGCGATGGTCGGCCGGCCCTCCTCGATGAGCGCGCGCGAGCGCCCGTTCAGGACGCCGGACTTGAGGCGCGTGCGCCAGGCGTAGCGACCGGTGAGGAGTCCGTAGCGCGTCGGCGTGCAGACCGCAGAGGGAGAGTGGGCGTCCGTGAAGCGCGTCCCCTCGCGCGCCACGCGGTCCATGTGCGGAGTCGGGATCTTGGACTCGGCGTTGTAGCAGCCGAGGTCACCTTGGCCGAGGTCGTCGGCGAGGATCACGACTATGTGCGGTCGGCTCGGTCCAGTGTCTACCCCTGGGAGGGCGCAGGCAGAGAGGAGAGAGAGGAGGAGGAGGCGACGCATGGCTAGTAGCCTAGCGTCTCGTGCCAAGCTCAGCGCAGCGCAGAGGTCACGCGGACCAGCTCTGCGGTGACCTCGTCCAAGCGCTCGATCACGTTCTCGCTCGTGAGCTCATTGTCGTCGTTGAAGTCCTCGCCGGTGACATAGACGAAGCGAGGGAGGCAGAAGGTGCGGAAGTCGAGCATTAGGCTCAGAGTGAGTCCTGAGAGCGACATGTAGCTCATCTTCCCGCCAGCGGCGGCGAGGAAGCCGACGACCTTCTGGGTCCAGACGTCGCGTCCAGTGAGCTCGATGGCGTTCTTGAGCGCGGCGTTGCCGTCGAAGTTGTAGATCGGGGTGGCGATGAGGTAGCCGTCCGCGTCGATGAGCTTCTGCTTGAACTCAGCGACCGCGGGGTCGCCATAGCACGCACCGCCGTCGCAGAGCGGGAGGGGGTGATCGCAGAGGTCGACGAACTCGACCTCTACACCTGCTGCCTCGAGGCGCTTTTGGGACTCAAGGGCGAGGACTTTACTGCGGCTCCCGGGCCTGAGGCTCGTAGAGAGGATGAGGTATCGCTGTGCCATAAGGCGGGGAGGTTAGAGGCTCGCTAGGCCCATGACAACCGCCGCGGCTTGCCGTTCGAGGATAGGGGCTCTACTTTGGTCCTGCCCTATGAGCCTGTGTGGCTCGGGGCGGGGAGGCCCATGTCAGAAGAAAACCTCGAGCTCACTCAGTCACTAGACCTCGTCCGCAGCGCCCAGAAGGGTGACTCGGGCGCGCTCAACCTCCTCTTCGAGCGCTACTACGAGCGGGTCCGCCGGGTGGTTCGGATGCGCCTCGGCCGCAAGCTTCGGCAAGAGATGGACTCTGGCGACATCTTGCAGGAGACCTTCCTGGCCGCCGCGAAGGCCTTCGATAACTACGAGGTCCGTGAGGAGGCTGCGCTCATCAACTGGCTCGCAAAGCTCGCAGAGAACCAGATCATTCGGGCCGCTGACTACCACGGTGCCCAGAAGCGAAACCAAGACCGCAGGATGCACCTGCAGTCGCTGTCTGGGTCAGGGAACATGTCGGAGACGCAGAGCTTTCAGCTCCCTGGGAACGCGCCCAAGCCAATCGACGACGTCGCTGGTTCAGAGGAGGAGGCGCTGCTCGAGCAGTGCGTCGCAGAGCTGAGCGAGGAGTACAAGGAGCTCATCATCTTGCGCGAGTATGCTGGCGCATCTTGGGATGAGATCGCCAGAGAGACCGGCCGTCCTTCACCTGATGCAGCTCGCATGATGCACGGCAAGGCGATGCTCGAGCTCTCGAAGCTCCTCAAGGAGCGCGGTCTCCAAGAGGGCGGCGCCTGAAGCGAGCTCAGCGACCGAGCAGCTCAAGCGCGTAAGAGCGCAGGGAACTGTCTGGGTCAGAGGAGACGACGTCGGAGAGCAGGGCCAAGAGCTCTTCATCCATCGGTCTGTCCGCGAGCGCGTCTAGGGCCGCGCGCCTGATGCTCGCGAGGGGCTCGCCTTGGAGCAGCTCGCCGATGGTGTTGAGTACGCCTTGCTGCTCTCGTCCAGCTAAGAGAGTGATCGCCTCCTTACGGACGTAGGAGTCTTCGTCTCGGGCCGCGCGGTTGACGAGCGCTTGGGTCGCGTCAGGGGTCTCGATGTGTCGGAGCGCTCGTACAGCCGAGACCCGCGTGTCGGGGTCGGCGGCGTTCAGGTGTCGGGCCGCCGCCTCAAGGACAGCAGGGCTGCGTGTGTTCCCGAGGGCCTCGAGCCAGGGGACGAGCTCTCCCGTCTCCCGCGCCTTCACCTCCATCGAGATCAGTCTGTCTGTGAGCGCAGGGTCGGAGCCCGTCCTCGCGAACGCTCCTAGGAGCAGCCAGGACGCGCTGCGCAGCTCAACCGAGGCCTCCTCGTCAGAGAGCACAGCGTTGAAGGTGTTTATGGTCTCTGGAGTCACGCTCGGGAGCTGAAAGAGCGCGAGCGCTGCCGTGTCTCGCAGCCCCTCGGGAGGGTTTGGTGAGAGGAAGAGATCACGCAGGGTCTCTTGTGCCTCATCTGTTCCAGCCGTCGCGATCGTACCTAGGATGCGCCGCGCGGCGCCATCAGGCAGCGCGCCACTTGAGAGCTCAACGGCGAGGATCTCCAAGACCGCAGGGTCTTCTTTGATCAGCAGCGCGAGGCGCTCGGCTGCGAGCAGCGCCTCAGCCGTCGATGAATCGGAGAGCTCAAGACTCACGAGCTTGTCGACGAGTGCTCCGACGTCTGCCCCTTGGAGCAGGTCAGCATCCAGCTCTTCGGACGCGTCGCTTAGAGCGGCCGCGCTCTCAGTGTTTCCATCAAAGGAGCGCCACTCCTCTTCCAGCTGCCAGCCGTCTAGGCCGTCACCCTCGAAGACCCCGATAGAGCGACGCTCTACCTCCGCGGTCAGGCGCTGCTCGATCTCCAGCTTCGCTGCCTCAACTGACAGGGAGGAGCGCTCGCTCCACTCGACGCGAGAGAACCAACCCTCAGAGAACTCGACCACGCCTGCGCCGCTGAGCTCTGGTGGGGAGGCGCTCTCCGCCCACATGAGCTGGTCGAGGGACTCGAGCTTCTCCCTGCTGACACGAGCGACGTCCTCGTTCCGCTCCAAGACCTGATAGCGCGCTCGGTGTCGTCCCGCAGAGTCTGCCTCCACGAGGTCGAAGCCCTCCGCGCTCTCACTGGAGAGCACTCCCCGCTGGCAGGCGACCAAGGTTCGAGCCCAGCTGCGACCGTTGACTGTGGTCCCGGCGGTAAATCGCAGAGCTTGCTGCACGCCGTTGGGGTCGTCCTTGTCGTCGTAATAAACGAGGACCGGGCGCGCGAGCTCTTCGCGAAGCGCCTGCACCTTCTCCGCGGGCATCTCGACCCCGCCCTCTATCAGCCTGAGCTCGAGGTCTGGCCAAGAGTAAGCGGCGACGAAGCCCTCGTGGGTCCTGTCGACCATGCGGATGAGCTGCCGTCCGCTCAGGACATGCTCGATGACCTGTCTAGTCCCGCCTGTGCTGACCTCCAGCGTGGAGCGAAACTCTGCCTCGTACACGAGCTCGACACCGAGCCAAGCGCCGTAAGGAGTGTCTACGACTACGCCGGTCGTCCGTTCTGCGCTCGAGGTCGGCTCACTCGCTTGATCTATGAGCTGCTTCTCCTCAACGGGGAAGGGGAGGTAGCTGGCGTTGAGCTCCTTGAAGGGCTCATCCTCGCCGCCTTTCAGCGCGTAGAGGGCTCCGATGACGAGGAGCGCGCACAGTGCTAGGTGGGGGAGGCGGACGTTGTTCAAGAGGTGTTCTCCAGAGGACAGAGCCATACAGAGTACAGGAGCTTGCCCAAGTGGGGGTGGTATGCCGGCGCATCCTGAGCCGGGCCTTAGATGTCTTAGATCAAGGAGTACAGAGCGAGACGCGGCGATCCCTATCGTGCTAAAGCCATCTGAGGCGATTGTGCTCTCGAATTCGTTGAGCGCTTTCCCCCTAGAGCGTCTCTACATCATCTCGCTATCTTCTGGGCATGAAGGACTCATCGCTCTCTGTCGGACTCATCGGAGCAGGCTTTCTAGCTACGGCGAGGGCGACCGCCTGGCGCAAGATCGCAGGGGCGGAGGTCGCGGCGGTCTGTTCACGCGCCCCGGAGCGAGCAGCTGCCTTCGCCAAGGCGCAGGGCATCCCATCTGCGGCGAGCGACCTTGATGAGCTCTTGTCCCGTGAAGACATCCAAGCCGTCGATGTCTGTGTACCGAACCGCGCACACCGAGAGGTCGTTGAGCGCGCTGCGCAAGCTGGAAAGCACATCCTCTGCACTAAGCCGATGGCTGCTTATGTGGGGCAGGACCTCGACGGGGATCCAGACACCGCCGCTGTGAGCTCAGTGGATCGCGCTGTGATGCTTGAGGTCGCCGTGGCTGAGGCTGAGGCCATGGTTCAGGCCGCCGCTGCGGGTGGCGTCGTCCTCTCGTATGCCGAGAACTGGATCCACGCTCCATCGATCCAACGCGCTGCAGGGCTCGTCGCCTCCTCAGGTGGCAGCCTCTTGGAGATGCGCGGCTGGGAGGGTCACTCCGGCTCACACTCGGAGTACTCGATGCAGTGGCTGCACGCTGGAGGGGGCGCGCTCCTGCGCCTAGGCGCGCACCCGATCGGCGCGATGCTCTACCTCAAGCGCGAAGAGGGGCTGCGTCGCGGAGGCAAAGCGATCACTCCAGTCGCAGTGAGCGCTGAGGTGGCAGACCTGACGCAGAGCGTCGCCTCGGATGACGAGAGCTGCCGCGTCGCTCGCGGCTGGGTTGACGTCGAGAACTGGGGCTGCTGTGTGATCTCCTTCTCAGACGGCTCGCGCGGTGTGGCCTACGGCAGCGACAACAAACTGGGCGGGATGCAGAGCAAGCTCGAGCTCTCCGGCTCGAACTTCCACCTCGAGTGCAATCTGAGCCCTAACGACATGCTGCGCGCCTACGCCTCTGACGAGGGCGTCTTTGAGGGCGAGTACCTCATGGAAAAGCTCGACAGCGCTGCTGGTTGGAGCACACCGATGACGGATGAGAGCTGGAGCTCAGGCCAGTTCGCGATGCTAGAGGACTTCCGAGACGCGATCTTGAGGAGCTCCGCCCCGCGCTCTGACGGGGCGCTCGGGCTCGACGTCACGCGTGTCGTCTACTCCGCATACCTCTCGGCCGCAGAGGGTCGCCGCGTCGAGCTCTGAGGCTCTCTAAGCCTTGCTCTCGTAGGCGGCGCGGGCCTCTGCGAGGGTCTCGAGGCTGCCGATGTCCCACCAGAGGCCTTGGAGGACATGCGCTCGGACCTTCTGCTGCTTCGAGAGCCAAGCGACGAAGTAGCCGGGCGCGTCAGGGTTGCCGCCGGAGTCGAGGTACTCAGCGATCCGCTTCGCCGCAGCGCTGGGGTATAGGTAGAGCCCGATGGAGACGAGGTCTGAAGACGGCACCTCAGGCTTCTCGATGAAGTCCGACACCAGGCCCTCTTCCGAGACGTGCACTTCGCCGTAGGTCTTCGGCGGGATCTCTCCCTCGATGCGTCGAACGGTTAAGACGGCGTCGCCGTGCTCCTCGAGGAGCGAGAGCTGAGGGGAGAGGTCGGTCTCGAGCAGGTTATCTGCTGCGGCCACGAGCCAATCATCGTCAGGGTTCGAGCTCATCCCGAGGGCCATGTCGCCGATCGCCCCGAGCTTGTCTTCGTCGCTGGTGGATCCGTCGTCGATCACGCGCACGGCGACGGCTGATCCATCAGGGGCGCTGTAACCCTTGGCCCACTCCTCGAAGTTAGCGGCGAACTTGTGGTTCGTGACGACGACGACTTCGTCTGCAGTCACTCCACCGAGGAGCTCATTCAAGAGGCGTGTGATGACGGGGACTCCGCCGACCTCCAGCAAGGGCTTCGCTTGGTTGAGTGTTAGCGGATGCATCCGGGTGGCGTAGCCCGCAGCGAGCAGCAAGATCTTCATGACGTAGCTTCCTGTGAGAGAGGCGCCGCGCTTGGGCGGACGGTGCAGAGTCCGCGCGAGGTGTAGGCCTCTTCAGCGCGAGCGAGGGTCTCGTGATCTGGGGCGGCGCAAAGGATGGCGCCGCCTGAGCCGGGGAACTTGGTGGCGCAGCCGACCTCGCGACCGATCGCGATGAGCTCTAGGTCACGCTCAGAGAGCGTCCAGATCTCTGCGCGCAGATCGAAGTTGGCGTTCATACAGAGAAGGAAGCCGCTGAGGTCGCCGCTTTCAAGAGCCTGCACACCATCGCTCGCGATTTGTGGGAAGTGAGACATCGCACGCCTCACCTCTGGGTCCCCAGCCTCATAGCGCGCCCGGACCTCGTCATGCACGTCGCCAGAGGGCGAGCCAGGCGCGGAGCCCCAGACGACGAGCATGGGCGGGAGCAGCGCGGGGTCCAGCGGGCGGAAGGCCTCACGGCCCCAGGGCTTGGAGAAGTCCATGTCGAGGAGACCCCCGTAGGCTTGGATCACGCGGTCTTGGGGCCCAGCTGCGATCTTGAGCTCTCTCGTCTCAGCATCCCATGCGATTCGGGCGAGCTCGCTGGGGTGAACGCTGAGGCCTGTCGAGGTGACGAGGGCGCGCAGCGCGGCGGTGACGATCGCGCTGGAGCCGGCCAAGCCGGCCTGGCGTGGGACGTTCGTGGTGGTGTCGAAGCCCAGGCGTATTGACTCAGGCAGCGGGTGCGCTCTAGCTAGGGCGCGCGCGGCGGCCGCGGTGAGCGCGTCGATCCCCTCCAAGGCTCCTGCCTCGAGGGCCTCGAAGAGCTCGTGAGCCGTGGGGCCGCGCTCGCTGAGCTCCACCTCTGCCTGAAAATCTGTGAAGGCCAGGGAGAGCACGCGGCCACCGTAGCCGTCGGAGGGGTTTCCGAGGACGCCTAGGCGCGGGTGAGCGTGAGCGCGGGTGGGCTGCATGAGGTGGCAGTCTATCTTCCGAAGACGTGTGGAGCATCCACGCTAGGATGGGGGCATCATGACGAGCACCGGAAGCGAGCAGAGGGCGCATCGCTCCTACGACGATGCACCCGCGCACGTGGTGGAGTTCTACAGAGAGAACCACCGCGAACAGACCTTTGAGGTCGCTAGCGCCAAGGCCGCGCACTTTAAGGCGCTAGCCCTGCGCGAGATGAGCGCTTGGGATGCGCTGCTCGAGCTCGATGAGCTCGTGGATGAGAGCGACCCGGACACAGAGCTCGGCCAGCTTGACCACGCCTTGCAGACAGCCGAGGCCGCGCGGGCAGCGTCTGCGCCTGAGTGGCTCATCATCACTGCGCTCATCCACGACCTCGGGAAGGTCTTGTGCACCTTCGGCGAGCCGATGTGGGCTGTCGTCGGTGACACCTTTCCTGTCGGTTGTGCCTTCAGAGAGGAGGTGGTCTTTCATGAGCTCTTCAGCGAGAACCCTGACAGGCACGACGAGCGCTACACATCAGTGACCGGCGTATACGAGCCGGGCTGTGGCCTGGACGCGGTCACCATGTCCTGGGGACATGATGAGTACTTAGCGAGCGTGCTCGCAGATCAACTCCCTGAGGAGGCGCTCTACGTGATCCGCTACCACTCCTTCTACGCGGCTCACACCCATGGGGCGTACCGAGAGCTCTTCAACGAGCGAGATCACGCCCTCATGCCTTGGGTGCGACGCTTCCAGGCATTCGACCTCTACTCAAAGCTCCCCGACGCGCCTAAACGGGACGCGCTGCTCCCCGTCTATCGAGAGCTCTTGCAGCGCTGGCTGCCTGAGCCGCTCGCTTGGTGAGCGCGGGGCACCTCGGGCCCGAGGCTCACTCCTTCGGGCCTTCGCTCGGCCCGGCCTGGTCTCCCTTGGGGCCGTCGTAACCGAGGTCATCCTTCGACATGTCATCGCGCGCCTCAGCCAAGACGGACTCGGCGACGCGCAGCGGGCACCCAGCCCTGAGCGCGAGGGCGACCGCGTCAGAGGGACGCGTGTCGATCGTCTTTTGCTCTCCGCCCTCGCTCTGCTCGACCAAGAGCTTCGCATAGAAGGTGTTGTTTCGGAGGTCGGTGATGTCCACTCCGACGAGGCGCCCGCCGAGGCTCTCGATGAGCTCGTGCGCGAGCTGGTGAGTCAGCGGGCGCTCTGTCTGAACCCCGCAGACGACCCTGCGGATCTCGAAGGCCTCGGTTGTGCCGATGACGATCGGGAATGAGCGCTCTCCGTCTTTCTCGACGAGGTAGATGTACTGGTGGTCCGAGTTCTCTCGGATCACGACTCTGCGCAACTGCATCTCCAACAGTCGCTCGTCTCCGTTCTTACCAGTCATCCCTTTACGTCAGCTTCGCTCGAATCACTCTCTGCGTTTGAGAGCTCTTCGGGCCTCAGCCCTGCGACCCTCGCGCGCTCTCTGAGGACGATCTCTTCGAGGACCGTCTCTTCTTCGGCGAGGAACCACGAGCTCTCGTCGCGGTCGATGTATCCACAGCTTGAGCACCTTACTCCACGAGTGGTCTCGGGGTCGAGACGTTCGAGCGCCTCTTCGCCGCACTCGGGGCAGGTGCGGTCAGCTTGAGCTGGGTGCAGCGCTGACACGATGATCCAGCCGAACCCGATGAAGAGGGTCGTCACGAGGATGACAGCGGGCAGACCTACGCCTCCGACCTTCAAGAGCCAGAGCGCCGCGGCGATGGCGCCAAAGACGATGAGCGGCATGATCCACCACAGCCAACCGGTGAGCAGGGCGGGGAGCTTGGGCTGAGTGTTTGCCACGGATGGGAGTTTAGCGGGAAAAGTTTTCACTCCTCTCGGCAACACTTGAGCGTTCGTGCGGACATAGGTCTGAGAGCGTTCTGTACGCCCTGAATCTGAGGGCTCCTGGGCCCCCCGGATCATGATTTCTCTGCCAATATGGACCATAAGCCACTGTCCTAAAAGCTGTTCCAGCCTCGATGAAGCAAACCCCTGAAATGAGCGCAGCCAGCGCTCTCCCGGAGGACCCCGTCCTCGTGCGCCTCTGGCGCGGCGACTTCGTGGAGTCACAGCATCGCGGCGCCTGGTGCTTGGTTGACGCCACTGGGGATCTGCTCGGAGGCGGTGGCAGCGTTGATCACCCCTTCTTTGCGCGGTCGAGCGTGAAGTCACTTCAAGCCCTCCCGCTCATCGAGCAGGGCGCGGCGCAGGCCTTCGGGATCGGCGATGAAGAGCTGAGCCTGGCCCTGGCCTCTCACAACGCGGAGGACTGCCACACGCGCAAAGTGGGGGAGCTGCTTGAGCGCCTCGACCTCTCAGTGAGTGACTTGCAGTGTGGAGCGCACCGCCCAGGAGACTATGAGGTCGCGCGGGCGCTCGCGAACGCAGGGGAGGAGCCCACCGCGCTGCACAACAACTGCTCCGGCAAGCACGCTGGCTTCCTCGCTCTCTCACAGCACCTCGGCGCTCCTCCTGCTGAGTACCTCGCGCCTGATGGTGAGGTGCAGCGCCTCGTCCGCTCGGCGATCGCTGACATGTGCGACATGAAGGCGGAAGAGATGACGCGCGGGGTCGACGGATGCAGCGCACCAACGTACCGGATCCCCTTGCGCTCCCTAGCGCTGGCCTTCGCCCGCGTAGCGGATCCGAGCGGGCTCGCGCCTGAGCGGCGCGCTGCGTGCGAGCTTATGACCAGCGCGGTAGCCAAACATCCGGTCCTTATCGCCGGCAGTCGTGGTCGGCTCTGCACCGAGCTCAGCCGTGTCACTGGAGGGCGCCTCTTCCCGAAGATCGGCGCCGAGGGCGTCTACGCGATCGGTGACTGCGAGAGCGGCAAGGCGCTCACGGTCAAGATCGATGACGGCGGTAAGAGGGCGCTGCACGCGGTGGTCATTGAGCTCTTGAGACGCTTTGAGATGTTGAGCGCTCCAGAGCATCAGGCGCTCGAGTCTTGGGTCCACAAGGACCTCGTGAACCACGCCGGGATCAAGGTCGGCAAAACGGAGGTGCTCGCTTGAGCGTCCCCCAAGCTCCCCCCGCGTTGGCACGCGACGCTCACAAGGGCGACGCCGGTCGGGCGCTCATCGTCGCTGGGAGCGCGATGATGCCTGGCGCGGCGATCTTGGCCGGGCGCGGCGCGCTGCGCGCCGGCGCGGGGCTGGTCACGATCGCTTGCCAGGACCGCTCGCTGACTCAGACCTTGCCCGGGGCGATCCCTGAGGCGACCTACCTCGACCTCGATGGCTCTGACACGCAGGGGCTCTTCGCTGAGCGAGGTGAGCACGCGGTCGCTTGTGGACCAGGCCTTGGTCTCTCCGAGGGCGTAGGAGAGCTCGTACAGGCGCTCCTCCACGAGTACACCGGCCCGGTCGTCCTCGACGCTGACGCGCTGAACGTCCTCGGCCCAGAGCCTGAGCGGCTCTCGGACTCTGCCTGCGAGCTCGTGCTCACTCCTCACACCGGAGAGGCCTCACGTCTGCTCGGGCGCGAGATCAGCGCAGCTGCAGAGGATCGCCGCGACGCCGCGCTGGAGCTGGCGCGTCGCGCTGGCGCAGTGGTCTGTCTCAAGGGGCAGTGCACAGTGGTGACTGACGGCGAGCGGATCGAGCTGAACGAGACGGGGAATCCAGGGCTCGCTACGGCTGGGAGCGGCGACGTCCTCACAGGGATCTGCGTCGCATACCTCGCTGCATCGCGTCAGCAGCCAGGGACAGGCTTCGATGTTCTCCGCGCTGCGCGCGCCGCCGTCTATGTCCATGGCCTCGCGGGTGATCTCGCGCGTGAAGAGCTCGGAGAGCGAGCAGTGACCGCGAGTGACGTCGTCTCCTGTTTGCCCGCGGCCCAAGAGGCGCACCGCGTAGCTCATGAGGAGGCGGCGCGTTGATCTCGCTCGTAGCGATCTTCGCCAGCGCTGCGTTGCTGGCACAGGACGCCCCCTCAGCCTCACCTGAGGTCGCGCGCGAGTGGCGAGTGCGTGCGCTCGCTATGGGTGAAGAGCCTTGGCCGACGGAGGTAGATGGGCTGGGCTGGGAGGAGCGCTGCCTCCTCTTGGACGCCGCGCGTAGGTCAGACCCTGCGGCCTTGGATGAGCGCGCAGCGAGCTTCGTCCTGAGCTCGCTCTCACACGATCACTCGAACGTGCGCGCCTTGGCCTTAGCTGCTTCTCGACGTCTAGCCCGTGGTCTCCCGTTGGGAACCGCCGAGCTCCTCGCAGAAGACTTGCTGCCTGAAGTGCGCCTCGAGCTCGCGACCTGCCTCATCGCAGAGTGCGACCCTGACCTTCGTATGTGGCGACACGGTGAAACACAGGCTGACGCATATGAGCGCGCGGCAGGGGCGAGGGCGGTACTCCTGGACCTCGCCTTAGACCCCGACCAGCGCGTGCGTGAGCGCGCCTCGGCCGGGTTGCTTTCACTCGGAGAGATCGGCTTAGAAGAGCAGCTCACCTGGTGGCTCTCTTCCGATGTGGAGCAGGGAGAGCTCGCGCTTTTGCGGGCCCTCGAGCTGCTCTCCAGGGGACGCGAGAACCCAGAGTTCGCGCGCTTCGGTCGTGAGCGCTTCAAGCAGAGCGGAGATCGTGCCCGCGCTGCCCTGTGGGAGACCTGCGCTTCGCGGCTTGGGCTTCAGACTCGCGCGGACATCATGGCCCTGGGGTGGACAGCGCAGCTCTTAGGAGAGGAGGGCGCTGAGACGTTGAGGGTGAAAAGGCTGCGTGAGGCTGCGGAGGCCGCTGGGCCAGAGCTCGCAGATCTGCTCTTGAGAGGAGTCCGTGAGGCCTCCACCGAGCGCGAGCGGCGCGAGCTCGCAGAGGGGATCGCGCGCTCGATCAACCTAGAAGATGTGTCGCTCCTGCGACGGCTCAGCTTGACCGAGCCAGAGTTCATGCGCTGGACCTGGGAGGCGCTCTTTGGACGCGCTGGAGCGTGGCGGCCAGAGGTGATTGGGGCTTGGCTGTCTCGTGAGGTCCACACGGAGGTTCGGAAGGAGGTCTTCTCTGCGATCGCAGAGACCTTGAGCCGCACTGGAGATGATGGCTCACGCAAGCTCATCGAGGCGCTCTTGGCGGACGCGGACGACCCCCTGTTCGACTCTGCTTTCCGTGCGCTCTGCGACGCTCCTAGCTATGAGCGCTCCTTAGAGGCCCTGCACACCGGCTGGAGGAAGACAGACGATCAGCGTCGCGGCGAACTTCTTCGGAACCTTCCGAGGCGGGTCACTCCGACGCCTTTCCGTGACGACCTCCTGCAGCGCTGGCGCCCCGGTCGCGCTCGGGACGTCTCCTCCTTGGAGCTCCTGACCACCTTTGACGAGGACCCCGGCGTCTCACGCGCTGTGTGCACCTACCTCGCAGAGCACGTCGCTGAGTACGAGGAGAGCGAGCTCGCGACTGGCACAGAGCTGGAGGGTCGCCTCATCAGCCTGATCCGAGCCTCTCGAGCTCTTTGTGGTGACGAGGTGCTGAGCACCTTGAACCGCGCCATGCGCGCAGGCGCGGCGCGCTCGAAGGAGGTCGTGAAGGCGTGTGGGGCAGCGATGAATGCGAGCCGGCCTGGGCGGCTGCTGCTCGCTGACTGGGTAGAGAGCGCCCAGCCCTCTCGGGCGCGTATCGAGTCAGCCATCCTAGTAGGAGAGCTGCGCCCGCAAGAGGCCGCTCGCGTCTTGCTCGAGCGTTACAGCCACTGTGATCCGCCTCTTCGGGTGCGCGTCTTGCGCGCGCTCGGTCGTCAAGGAGGCAGCGCGACACAGCGCTTCCTCGAGGGCGTCGCGGGCGGCGCAGGCCTCGACGCCGAGGTTGCGACCGAGGCGATCGCGACCTCGAATCATTCACCTGTAGGAAAGGTTGCTTCGCTCAAGCGCATCGTGGAGGGGACGTCGAGCCCTGAGGTGCTGCGGACAGCGATCTTGGGTTTAGCGGACGCCGGTACTGGCGACATTGAGGCAAGGGATCGCGCCGGCGCTGTGCTCTTAGAGGTGATCGGCCGCTCTGGAGCTTCAGAGGAAGCGCCACGAGATGAGCTGCTCGTCTCGCTCGCCCGGCTCGGCGTCCAACCTGACGCCTTCAGCGCGCTCTACCTCGACTTGCCAGTGCAGAACGCAGAGGCTGAGTTGGGCGCTCGCTTCAGCGGACGCTCGCTTCCCGCGCGGGAGTTCCTCTATCGCGGCGACCTGCGCGCGACCGCCCACCTCGCGAGCCTCGGCCGTTTGGATGATGAGAGCTTGAACGATCAACTCGACAGAGTCGCAGTGCGAGCAGAGGGGCGCCTCTTGCTCCAGCTCGCGGCAGCGGCCGGTGGCGGCGAAGAGTCAGCAGCTGTCGTTCGCAGGCTGCTCGTGGCCGCCGCCTGCGCGCTCGAGGGAGAGCCCGCCGGGCAAGACCTGGAGATGAAGCTCGCGCGCGTCTACGCCACCCTTCTTCGTGTGGACCTAGGCGAAGGTCGCTACCGTAGCGCGGCCGCCTGGGCCTCCCGCCTCGGTCGCGACTGGCACCTAGGTGTCTTGAGCGACAGAGACCTGCACCGCCTCTTCGGGGGCTCAGAGGAGGCGCTCGAGGCGCAGGCCTTCTTGCCTGCCTCTGCGCTACACGCGCAGGCCTTCTTGGCCCTCTCTCAGGGGCGTACGGAGGCAGCCAGAGAGCTCGCTGCGCGCGGTCGTGTGCTCGCCGGTGAGTCCTCTATGGCCTTGGAGCACCAAGCGCTCCTCGAGGCTGCACTCAAGACGGCGCGCTAGGCACAACGGCAGCCTGCTCTGGATCCTCGGCGCGCGGTCGCTAGGATCGTCTGTTCACGCCACGTGAAGACACCAGAAGAGCGAGCACCATGACGATCACCCAAGTCCAGATGCCGGAAGGCGCCATCGAAACCCTCGATGACAAGGTCGGCTTCGTCGCCCTCGTCGACCGCATGGAGGTAGACCACGCGCTGAAGGTCGTGAATAGCGCGCGGATCTCCTACGAGAAGAACAAGAAGGCCTACGACGAGAAGGACACTGGCCTCTGCAAGTTCCTCTGGGAGCATGGCCACACCTCTCCCTACCGGCACAGCTTCTACACCTTCCATTGGAAGGCGCCGCTCTTCGTCTTCCGTCAGGCCTTCAAATATCAGATCGGAAGCGGCTGGCGTGAGTACGAGGTAGAGGGGGAGTCCGTCTCCCTCGAGGTGTTCGATGTGTTCTTCGACACAGACAAAGGCTGCAGCTGGAATGAGATCAGCGGCCGCTATGTTCAGTGGAAGCCGGAGTTCTACATCCCCGCGCGCATGCGCTCGAACCCTCCCCACGGGAACAAGCAGGCCTCCGTCGAGCTCGGGTCGGACTTCGACCATGAGGCGGAGCGCGCGACGATGATCGCGGAGTGTGAGGAGACCTTCGAGCGTTACACCCAGCGCATCGAGCGCGGCGTCGCGAAAGAGATCGCGCGCATGTGCCTACCGCAGAGCCTCTACTCCCAGGCTTACTGGACCGTCTCCTTGCAGGGCGTCCTCCACTTCCTCGAGCAGCGCCTCAAGGCGGACGCTCAGTACGAGATCCGTCGCTTCGCTGAGGCGGTCTATGAGCTCGTAGCCGACGACCTGAGCCGCCTAGGCGTCACACGCGACGCGCTCGAGGGCTGAGGTGTCGCGCCGTGGGTCGCGTGCTATCTTGCGCGCGAGCCAGAAGGGTTGAACCTCGGCGCGCGCTGCGCGTTGTGTCCTAAGAGAGCCCCACGACATGCGCACAAGCCTCCTCCATACCGCCAGCCTCCTGACGATCAGCCTTGCGGCCCTCACCAACGCGGCCCTCCGCGGGCCGGTGAGCCCTGTAGAGCAGGATGAAGCGTCCGCTATCGATGACGCAGAGGATGACGCGCTCAAGCTCTTGGAGAGCGCCTTTCAAGATCAAGGTATCCAGCTCGATTTGGAGGCGCGCGTCTGCGGTGTCCCTGCCCAGGTGTGCATCCGTGAGGACCTGCTCGAATACCTCGTCGTCGGCCCTGTCGGCGCGGCGCACGAGGCGCTGCTCTCGACGGATGTGACCCCTAGCCTGCTCAACACAGCGCTCGTCGCCCTAGGCGTCGAGCCTGGAGAGAACGCGAAGTGGGTAGAGGTTGACCCGCAGCCGACCGCGGAGGAGGTCGCGGCGGGCGCGCCGACCCATGAGGTCATCCCGCCGAGCGGTGACGGCCTCTACCTCTATGTCGCATGGTGTGAGGGGGAGGAGCGCTTCCTCTACAGGATCGAGGACCTCGTCGGAAACCTCGACACGCGCAGGTCTCTCCGCCGTCACCCCTTCGTCTACTTGGGCTCGCGCATGGTTCGGCCTAAGCCCGACGAGGAGGAGGTCTTCGCGGCTGACTGGGAGGGGAACGTCGTCGCGCTCAGCTTCTTCCAAGCGGGGAACACGATCATGACGGCCTCGGTGCCGGAGTGCGTGAGCCAGACCATCTTCCTGCCGAACAACTGGCTCCTCCCTGAGTCGCGCAGCGAGGTGATGCTCGTGTTCAGCCGCGACCGCGTCGTCGAGCTCCCGCCCTCGCTCGCTGCGGCGCTGCCGGTGCACGCGCCCAGCGCTGGGAGCGATGACTGAGCCTCTCATTCGGCGCCGTGTCCGGACGGCCTTCAACGCGCTCAGCGTTGCCCGCGGGGTCGAGTGCGCGTTGATCGGCGGTGGCGTGCTCTTGGGCACCCTCGCTGTGATGGTGTGGGAGCGCAACTCCATCGCCTCAGCAGGAGCTTGGATCGTCGCTGGGGTCTGCGGCGCGCTGGCTGGAGCGACGTGGTGGCTGGAGCACAGCCCTGAGCCTGCGGGTGTCGCGCGTAGACTCGACCGCAAGCTCGGCTTGGAGGGGATGCTCTTCACTGCGTGGGAGTCCGAGGAGGGGAGCGGGCTCTTGGGAGGAATGCTCTCCGAGCGTGTCGCGGCCCGTGTGCCGCGACGGCGGGCCCTTGAGGCTGCGCTGCCGTCCTCTGCGCCGCTCTTGGTGCTGCCCTTCTTGGGTGCTGGCATGTTGGCCTTCGCTTTGGATCTCCGCGTCGGAGAGGAGGACCCTACAGACAGGCTCCGTGAGCTGACCCGCGGCGCGCAGGGGCGCCTAGTCGACGCTGGGCGGGGAGGTGAGCTGAGCCCGGAGGTCGCAGATGGGTTGGAGGCCTTGGCTGCTTCATCGAGCGCCTTGCTAGAGGAGATAGAGACTTCGACGCCTGACGCTGCCGCTGCGGCTTTTGAGGAGCTTTTGGCTGAAGTGGACCGCTTGAGGGAGGAGGTCCCGGCTGGTGAGGAGGCGGCGAAGGCCTTGGATCAGGCTGAGGAGCTCTTTGAGGCAGCGCAGTTGGCGCTTGAGACCGGTGCTCCAGGGGAGGGAGAGAGCGGTGTGGGCGGGGCCTCTACCACAGATGAAGGCGGTCAAGAGGGGCGCGGGAGCCCGCTCCGAGGCACAATGTCTGGCCTCGATCAAGCGCAAGAGACCACGACCGAGGGCCTGAGCCAGCAGAGCTGGGATGGGCCCGAAGGCGCCCTCGGCCCCGGGACGCACTGGCCCGAGGAGCACCGAGGCGTCGTCCGGCGTTGGATTGAAGAAACGCGCACCCAAGAGACGAGCGATGACTGAGACGGACAAGAGCAACGAGCGCTTAGGCGTGTGGTTGATCGGCGCGAGAGGCGCGATCTCCACCTGCGTGGCCTACGGACTCGCTGGGCTCGTCGAGGGCCTGCTTGAGCCCGTCGGCTTGTGCACGGAGACGGTGGCCCTGAGCGGGCTCGACCTCTGCGCCTTTGACGACATCGTCTTGGGTGGCTGTGACGTCTGCGAGCGAACCCTGACTGAGTCGGCTGCGGAGCTCGAGCAGCACGGCCTCTTGTCATCTGCTCTCATCACAGGGGTCGCGGCCCGCGCGGCTCGCTATGAAGAGCGGATCGTCCCCGGCGTCCTCGACCCAGCAGATGGGATCCCTGTCTCTGCAGATCCAGAGAGCGAGCGCCTCGGTTCGCTCTCTTCAAACGAACAAGTGGCAGCCATCACAGCCGCGCTTGAGGCCTTCCGCGAGAGCGCAGGGGCTAGCCGAGTGATCGTAGTGAACCTCGCGAGCAGCGAGGCCCAGCGCGATGGGGGCGCAGCCTGGGAGAGCTTGGCGGCCTTTGAGGCTGCCATCGATGCAGGAGAGCCTCAGCCCGCCTCAGTGCTCTACGCCTACGCCGCGCTCAAGGCTGGCCACCCCTTTGTGAACTTCACGCCGAGCGCTGGGGCCTCGATCCCCGCGCTGCGAGAGCTCGCGGCGGCAGAAGGAGTCCCCGTCGCCGGTAACGATGGGAAGACCGGTGAGACCCTCGTGAAGACCGTCTTGGCGCCGATGTTCAGCGCGCGCGCTCTGAAGGTCCTCGCGTGGCAGGGTTACAACATGCTCGGCAACCGCGACGGCGAGGTGCTGGAAGAGCCGGCGCACAAGGCCGCGAAGCTGGAGAACAAAGACCAAGCTCTCCGAGAGCTCTTGAGCGATGACGACCTCCACTCCGAGGTCGCGATCGACTTCGTCCCCTCGCTCAATGACTGGAAGACCGCCTGGGACTTCATTCACTTCGAGGGCTTCCTCGGCGCGAAGATGAGCATGCAGTTCACGTGGCAGGGCTCAGACTCTGCCCTCGCTGCGCCGCTCATCCTCGACCTCGTGCGTCTCACGGACGAGGCCGCGCGCGCTGGTCACTCTGGTGATCTCGAGCACCTCGCGTGCTTCTTCAAGGCCCCGCTCTCTGGCGGCACCCACGACTTCCATCAGCAGCACCACCGGCTGCTCTCATACGCGGCGAAGTCCTGAGGGCCATGCCCGCCGCTCACGTCCTCGCCCTGGCGCTCTCCCTCGCGCCGCTCCAAGGCGCTCTTGACCCCGTCTTCGAGGAGGACCGCTTAGAGAAGCGCGTGCTGCATCAGGGCTTCGACCGGCCGATGGAGCTCGCGGTCCTCCCAGATGGACGCGTCCTCGTGATTGAGCTCGCTGGGAAGCTCTGGATGTACCACCCCGAGCGCGCCGAGCTCAGCCTGGCCTTTGAGATCGAGGTCTTCACTGAGCAAGAGAACGGGCTCATCGGGCTGACCCTGGATCCAGACTTCGAAGAGAACGACTGGGTCTACCTGAAGTACTCGCCGCCGGACTTCGTCGGCCAGCACGTGAGCCGCTTCAAGCTGGTGGGGGACGTCTTGGACGCGGAGACAGAGGAGGTGATCTTCACCTACGAGGAGCAGCGCGAGGAGTGTTGTCACCACGCGGGCTCCTTGGCCTTCGGTCATGACGGCTGCCTCTTCATCGCCTGCGGCGACAATACCCACCCGCACGGCGACTCTGGCGGCTACGCGCCTATCGATGAGCGTGACGGGCGCTCTCCGTGGAACGCGCTCCGAACGAGCGCGAACACCAAGTCCTACAACGGAAAGGTCCTGCGCATCCGCCCGCTCCCCGGCGGCGGCTACGAGGTCCCGGACGGGAACCTCTTCCCGAAGGACGGCTCGATCGGCCACCCGGAGATCTACGTCATGGGCTGCCGCAACCCTTGGCGCATCGCGGTGGATCAAGAGACGGGGTTCCTCTACTGGGGTGACGTGGGTCCGGACGCCGGCGGAGACGGGGACGCGGGGCCGCGGGGTTATGACGAGATGAACCAGGCGCGCGGTCCGGGCAACTTCGGCTGGCCGCTCTTCATCGGACCGAACCGCCCCTACAAGCTGCGCGACTTCGAGACGGGAGAGCTGGGCGAGGCCTTCGACCCCGAGCGTCCCGTGAACCCCTCGCGCTACAACACCGGCGCAGAGGTCTTGCCGCCCGCCCAGCCGGCCTGGATCTCCTACGCCGCGGGGAGCTCCGAGCCGTACTCGATCCTCCACGCGGGCGGCGGCCGCACGGCCTGCGCTGGCCCCATCTACCACTTCGACCCTGAGCTCGATTCAGACACCAAGTTCCCGGTCTGGTTTGACGGCGCGGCCTTCATCTACGAGTGGTCGCGGAACTGGGTCATGGTCGTCCACATGGACGAGGCGGGCGACGTCGAGGAGATCTCGCCCTTCACCGGACGCCTCGACTTCGTGCGGCCGGTGGACATGTGCTTCGGCCCCGAGGGCTCGCTCTATGTCCTCGAGTACGGCACGACCTGGGGGCCGAACGAGAACTCTGCCCTGGTGCGCATCGACTACAACGCAGGCAACCGCGCGCCGAAGGCGGTCGCGTCCTCTGGGCTCGCGGTGGGCGCCGCGCCGCTCGAGGTCGAACTCTCAGCTGAGGGGAGCAGCGATAGGGACGGGGACGAGCTCCGCTACGAGTGGGTGCTGCTCCCGGGAGAGGAGGTCGTCGCAGAGGGCGAGCGCGCGACTCACACCTTCACGGAACCCGGCGTCTACACGGTGGAGCTCCGGGTCACGGACCCGGCGGGCGCTCTAGGCGTCGCGAGGCTCCCTGTGCGGGTCGGGAACACGCCGCCCGTCGTCACGCTAGACGGCGTGCTGGACGGCGGCTTCTTCGACTGGGGCGAGCCCGTCGCCTACGGCGTGCAAGTGAGCGACGCAGAGGACGGCGAGAGCGAGGGCGCGGAGGGCGAGGACCTCGTCTGGTGGATGGAGAACGTCTTCGTCGAGGCCTCCTTCGTGGAGGGCCCGGTGCCTGGCACCGACGGCTCGGCGCTCGCGGCGGACCCGCCCGGGCTCTCCTTGATGAAGATGGAGGACTGCTTCAACTGCCACGCGGTGGAGCGCCGCATCGTCGGCCCCTCCTTCCTCGAGGTGGCCGAGCGCTACCGCGGCGACGAGGCGGCCTTTGAGGCCGCGGTCGAGCGGGTGCGCGTCGGCTCGAGCGGGGTGTGGGGTGACGCGCCCATGCGCCCGCACGAGGCCTCGAAGCCAGAGGAGCTCAGCGC